>Ga0255347_1007456_pt1 | contig 11392 bp, 8 predicted proteins | sample wastewater_treat_2_FD_192479 | JGI IMG/M metagenome (GOLD analysis project Ga0255347, IMG submission 192479) | Wastewater microbial communities from Lulu Island WWTP, Vancouver, Canada - plant24 | ecosystem: Engineered > WWTP > Wastewater > Unclassified | place: Canada: Vancouver, British...
AACTCGTAGGTTTTGCCAAAAGTCTCTGCATGATCAATTGCTTTTAAAAAACACGTTGCAACATCTTCGACCCAAATTGGTTGAAATTTAGCATCTGGCTTAGCAAGTGGAATGAATGGCGATATTTTAATTAATTTCGCAAACAAATTAATAAAACGGTCACCACGTCCAAAAATAACAGATGGTTTAAAAATAGTAATATTTAATTGATTTTTTACGGCATTTAGAGATTCTTCACCCGCAGCTTTTGAGCGTAAATATTGGCTTGGTGCATTTTTACTAGCCCCTAAGCTACTCATATGAATAAGGCGATTAATGCTTAAATCTTGGCAAATTTTAGCCAATTGTGTTGGCAATTGCTGATGCACAATACTAAAGTTATTACGGCTGCTTTGATGCAATATACCAAGTAAATTAATCACCACATCCACGCCACGTAAAGTATTGTTGAGCGCTTTATAATCGAGCACATTACACTCTAGCACCTCTACATTCGGGAGCAAAATAAGATGCTTAGCTGACTCACGCCTGCGAGTTAATACCTTAACATGGTAACCTGCCGCCGCTAATTTAGTCACTATGGCACTACCTACAAAACCTGAGCCACCTAAAACACCCACCTGTTTTGTGTGCATTGATTTTAATTGCATATCTATCCTATCGTTATCATTCACTCTCGGTATCTATCACCGCTGGCATCCCTGTACCTGGTATAACACCGATGCGATCAGTAAGCGTTTGACGCTTAGTTGTTTGCTTGCCATTATTTAATCGTGCGGCATACATTTGTGCATTAGCCATGACTTTTTGCACATAAGCTCTAGTTTCAGCAAAAGGGATACTTTCAATATAAATCGCCGCCTCTAATGGTTTGGTTGCCATCCATTTTTTGGCTCTACTTGGCCCAGCATTATACGCCGCTGTTGCTAAAACAGCTTTTCCGTTCATTTGATCTAATGTGTAACGCATATAGTAAGTGCCAAGGTCGATATTGGTACCTAAATCATGAATCATGGCATTACTATAACCTTCCATTCCCATGCGTTTTGCCGCCCATTTAGCGGTAGCAGGCATCAACTGCATCAGGCCAGCCGCACCTACGCCCGATTTTGCATAATGCATAAAACGACTTTCTTGGCGAGTAATCCCATAAGCCCAAGCTTCATCTATGCCAGCATTGTTAGCAGAAGTGCGAAAAATTTCGCGATAAGGGGTTGGATAGCGCAAACTAAAATTATGGGTGAGCTTGGTATTATCAGCTGTATTAATCGCCATTTCATACCATTTATTGCTTTGCGCATATTCAGCTGCTGCCAATAATTGCTCATCTGCAAAACCACGAGTGGCCCATGCCCATTCAGTTTTTGCTTCTAAGCGCATGTCTAATCGCTGTAATTCAAGTGCACGCTTAATGCTGGGTAAGTTGGCAATTGCTGCAATTTCATCTTTATTGGGTACAAAATCGACTTCTGGATTAGTAGCTACCGCCCCCATTAAATCTTGGGCTAACCAGCCGTAAAAATGCCGCTCACCAGACAATTTATTTAAAATTTGACCCGCCTCAGCATTTTTCTGTGGATTTTTTTCTTCCACCACCATAATTGCACGAGCTTTCCAGTAACGCCATGCACCTTTTTCTAGTTGCTTGGATGACATCTGATTCACCGCACTTAATACGGATGGCCAGTCTTGATCTCGCAAGGCCGCACGCACAAACCATTCAAGCTGCTCCTCATCCAGCTTAACACCTTGCGCCAGGCCATAATAGCTAACAGCCTGTGGATGATGGCTACGTGCCGCATGATAAGCAATACGCCCCCAACCGTATGAGCGATTATCCGCGTCAAATTGATTCTGAATGAGTTCGAAAGTACTTATTGCGCCACTTAAATTACTGCGTGCTAGGCGATCTAATGCATATAAATTAGCCTCTGCACCAAAGCGGGTTTTAGCTGAAGCCATTTTTTTATCTAGAAATAGCTGTGGTGATTGATAGGCTCGATCTAGCAATTTGTAATTTGCAGTATCAAAACCTGGTAAACGTGCAATGGCTGTTTTTGCAACATTTAACTTACCTGCCTGCAAGGCAGTTCTGAATCTAGCCCAAATGTCATCACTGCCCAACTTACCTGCTGATTGCACTGCATCAAATAGAGTGTTGCAATTACTGGGCAACTCTAAAGTACTAAGCCAAAGTGCTTTTACTTGCGCATTTACATCTGCATCATTTTGTAGCAAGCGCCCTTGCATGGCATAGCATTGCACGGCAACATCATCACGCTGAAAACGTTCTAATTCAGTAAAAAATGGCGCCCAGTTTTGATCTTTAGCTAACTTTTTAAGCCACTCCCCACGAACCTTATCTGTAAAAGGCATATCTGAATATTGCACTAAAAAATTTTGCACCTCTTCATCGCGCACTTGTTGTTGCTCTAAACCAAGTAGCATCAACCAATAATCAGCATAAGGCGCCAATAAATATTGCTGCGTTTTGAGTTGATTAGCGTCTTCAGCCAAAATTGGCGCATTTTTCGAGGCATAAGCTGAACGCGCATGTTGAAATAAGGCTTCATCAGACAATGCAAAGGCATGGTTTGCAAAGGTCAGTAAAAGCAATACCAGTAGTGATCGAAAATTGAACATGTTTAACTTAAAAATCTCTCGAGAGAAAAATACACCCTGCGGGCCAGCATTTGGTGCGACAGCCAGTGCAGCTAAATAAGATAGGATGCAAATCTCACCATTTTCATAAAATCATTCTATGTTTTAACGGCATCATTCACAATTAATTCTTGACGTCTTTTTGTGCCACTTTTACCGAACTGCTTAAGTAAAAGCTAATTTATTTGAACCCTGATTAGTTTGTGTTAAAAACTCGTTTGGAGCATCTTCTTTTTTATCAAACGTAGCATACTCCCAAGCACTCTCATCTTGCATGAGTGCCCGTATCAACTGATTATTAAGTGCATGGCCTGATTTATAAGCATAAAACGCACCTAATATTGAGTGCCCAAGCATGTATAAATCGCCTATAGCATCTAGCACTTTGTGTTTTGCAAATTCATCATCATAACGCAAGCCATCGGCATTAATGACGCGATACTCATCCAACACAATCGCGTTTTCTAAGCTACCGCCTCGCGCTAAACCGTTATTGCGCAAAAATTCAACCTCGTGCATGAAGCCAAATGTACGCGCACGGCTAATTTGCTGAATATAAGAGTCTGTTGCAAAATCAATGTTAACTTGGCAACCTGAATGTTCAAAAACAGGGTGATTAAACTGAATAGTAAAATCAATTTTAAAACCGTGATAAGGTTCAAATCGCACCCATTTATCACCATCTTGAACCTGAACAGTTTTTTTAATACGTATAAATTTCTTTGCTTGCTCAAGCTCGACAATCCCAGCTTCTTGCAGCAAATATACGAATGGCCCAGAACTGCCATCCATAATCGGAATTTCAGATGCATCTACTTCTATAATCACATTATCAATGCCTAAGCCTGCCAATGCAGACATGATATGTTCCACGGTAGCAACACGCACACCATTCACCTCAAGCGCAGAGCACAAGCGCGTGTCATGCACCGCTTGTGCTGTTGCCTTCAGCTCATTGGGTTGTGGCAGATCAACCCTTTTAAAGATAATACCGGTATCAGCTGCAGCCGGGCGCAGGGTAAGAGTAACCTTTTCGCCGTTGTGCAAACCAACACCTGTAGCACTAATCGCTTTCTTTAATGTGCGCTGCTTTAACATTCCGTTTTAATAACCTCTACATACTTCAATCAGAATTTAACTGCTCTTCTGCAATTTTTATGATACAAATCAACTAAATAATACCACAAGCCCAATGAGCTCAGGTTAAGTCAAAATTAACCAATCCAAATTACACGATAGCTGATAAATCTCTTTGTGATGCATGATGATTAGTCAGCTTGTTTACGCAAAAATGCTGGAATATCATATTCCTCTACACCAGCGCTTTTCATTGCGTCCACTTGCGCGCGACGGTTTGAACCCATCACTTGAGGTGCCTCATCCATGCCCGCATTATCATAGCCCGCAAACATAGGTTGGCCTGTTGTACCATTACGCACAACCTCTTGTGTCATCACACGTAGCTCTGGTTTTTGCATACGACGCGCAGCACCAGATAAACCAGTCGCTACCATCGTCACACGTAAGCCATCGCCCATGCTTTCATCAAACACATTACCAACAATGACCGTTGCATCTTCAGCCGTAAATGCTTTAATTGTGTTCATCACATCATAGTATTCTTTCATTTTGAAAGAAGTTGAAGTGGTAATATTAACCAGCACGCCACGTGCATTTGCTAAGTTAACATCTTCTAACAATGGACTAGCCACAGCTTGCTCAGCTGCAATACGCGCACGGTCTGGTCCTGTAGCAATTGCTGAACCCATCATCGCCATACCCATTTCAGACATTACAGTGCGCACGTCAGCAAAGTCAACGTTCACTAAACCTGGGCAGTTAATAATTTCAGCAATGCCTGAAACCGCATTGTGTAAAACATCATTAGCTGCACGGAAAGCTTCTAAGAATGGTACATCCTCACCTAATACTTCCATTAATTTTTCATTTGGAATCACAATTAATGAATCAACATACTTAGATAGTTCTTCTAGACCATCCACTGCAACTTTGGTGCGTTTGCCTTCAAATGAAAATGGCTTAGTGACTACTGCCACCGTTAAAATGCCCATTTCTTTCGCCACTTGTGCAATCACAGGTGCAGCACCAGTGCCAGTACCACCACCCATACCTGCAGTGATAAATAGCATATCAGCGCCATCAATTAACTCAGCAATTGCATTACGATCTTCAATAGCGGCTTCGCGACCCACTTCTGGTCTAGCGCCTGCGCCTAAACCTTTAGTCATTTCAATACCCATTTGTAAAATGGTTTTAGCTTGGCTCTTTTTAAGCGCTTGCATATCAGTGTTTGCACAAATAAAGTCAACACCGCTTACATTTTTTTCAATCATGTGCGCTACAGCATTACCACCGCAACCACCTACGCCAATGACTTTAATAACGGCTTCTTGTGCATTTTTTTCCATAATTTCAAACATGGTCTTACTCCTCTTTTTTTAAATTAACTTAAAAATAATAGGTTATTGATTGTTTGTACCGACTTGTTGATGCCGCAACTTATCTTCACTACTCAAACGATCTACAACGTATTACCTCTCCCTCACTACGCACTACATACTTCTACAACACTACTTAATCAGATTGAAAAACTAAAAATTACCTTGCACCCAGCGTTTCATCTTTTCTAAAATACGCCCAAATGAACCGATATCTGATTGGTCATTTAACTGTTTTTCAACTTGCTGCTTACCCATTAACACCAATCCAACACCCGTTGCATACCGTGGATTGCTGACTACTTCAGATAAGCCGCCAACATAACGTGGTAAACCTAAGCGAACTGGTGTATGGAAAATTTCTTCGCCCAACTCCATCATGCCGCGCATCATGGCTGAACCACCTGTAATCACAATACCTGAAGCAATCATGTCTTCCATACCACTGCGGCGTAACTCGCTCAAAACTAACTCATATAGCTCAACTACACGCGGCTCAAGTACCTCTGCGAGCGTTTGCACTGAAAGTTGTTTAGCGTCCCTTCCATCTACACCTGGCACCTCAATAATTTCACGTGCATCAGCAAGCTGGCGAAGCGCACAACCGTGCTTCACTTTAATATCTTCAGCAGCCTGCGTAGGTGTTCTGAAAGCAACAGCAATATCATTCGTCATTTGGTCACCCGCAATTGGCACAACAGCTGTGTGGCGAATAGCACCCTGTTTAAACACAGCAATATCTGTTGTACCGCCACCAATATCGACCAAGCACACACCCAACTCTTTTTCATCTTCAGTGAGTACTGCCAAACTTGACGCCAATGGCTGTAAAATTAAATCAGTCACTTCAATGCCACAACGCTTAATACACTTCACTATATTTTGTGCTGCAGCTACTGCACCCGTCACGATATGTACTTTTACCTCAAGCTTCATACCACTCATGCCCAATGGCTCACGCACATCTTCTTGACCGTCAATAATGAATTCTTGCGTTAAAATGTGTAAAATTTGCTGATCAGCTGGCAACGCAATGGCGCGTGCAGTTTCAACCACTTTATCCACATCCATTTGCGAGACTTCGGCATCTTTAATTTTCACCATGCCGTGTGAGTTCAAGCTTTTAATATGGCTACCTGCAATACCTGTAAAAACAGTGTTAATTTTGCAATTTGCCATCAACTCTGCTTCCTCTAAAGCACGCTGAATAGACTGCATGGTTGACTCAATATTAACCACAACGCCTTTTTTTAAACCACGTGATACGTGCTGGCCTAAGCCAATCACCTTTAAAGAACCTTCTGGCATCAGCTCAGCTACAATGGCGACAATCTTTGAGGTGCCAATATCCAGCCCAACAATTAAATTTTTATCTTCTTTAATTTTACTCATCTCAAACTCCCTCCGTGGTTTAGGCACGGCTTACCTTCTAATAATATTGTTAATCTTTGCTAACATCTTGAGCAGACGTATCTGCTGGCTTAGTTTTTACCACTGCCGCGCGCTTAACAGCTTGCGGCTTAACAACATTTAACTTATCAATCCCAATTTTATTCATCGATTGCGGTTTACGCACTGCAAAGCCATTGGGGTAACGTAAATCAACGTATGTAATTTTTTTATTCAGCTTAGAAATAGTGCTGATATACACATTCGCAAATCGCTCAATCCTTGGGAGTATTTCTACTCGCCCCAACTCAATCAACATGCCATTGTCTGTATTAATTTGCCACGCTCTTCTTGGCGTTAAAGTAATACTGGCAATTTTCAATTGCGTTTTTTGTAGCGATTTACTTAACTCTTCATATTGCGCAGCAACTTCTATTACGCCGTCGCCTGGCCCATAAAAAGTAGGTAATTCACTATTCGATGCTGCTTGAAAAATCTCCCCATGCGTATTAACCAACGCGACACTTCCCCAACGTGCCATCGCTTGATGCTCTTCCACCTCGACCTCCAAGGTATCTGGCCAGCGGCGGCGCAGACTCACTTTTCGTGCCCAAGGCAGCTTTTCAAAAGCATCACGTGCTTTTACTAAATCAAGTGTAAAAAAATTGCCTTTTAAATGCTTACCAACAATCAATTTAATTTGGTCACGGTTAACATGATTAAGTTGACCATCAATTTTCACTTCACGTAGTGGAAAAATTGGCAAGTGCACGACAGCATACAAAGCTGCATACAGCATGGCCACCACGCTTAATGCAAACAAAAAGCTGGCAATCCAATTTAGTAATGCAGGTTTATCCCACATCCGCCAACTCCAAAATACGCACGACTAATTGCTCAAAACTTATACCTGCAGCTTTTGCTGCCATAGGCACCAAGCTGTGATCAGTCATACCAGGACTGGTATTAATTTCCAAAAAGTAATGGTTTCCTTTTTCATCCATTAAAAAATCCACTCGCCCCCAGCCACGACATCCCACTGCTTTAAACGCTAATAATGCCTCTTGCTGTATTTGCGCTTCTTTCTCAGCACTTAAACCACTTGGGCAGCGGTACTCGGTATCATCACGTAAATATTTGGCCTCAAAATCATAAAACTCATTTTTGGGCACAATGCGAATAATAGGTAACGCCTTGTAGCCGCCTTGCCCATCACCAATAATACCTACTGTGTACTCACCACCACCGACAAACTGCTCAGCAATAACAATTGAATCTGACTGTGCAGCCAGTTCATAAGCTACCTTTAAATCACCAGCGACTTTAACTTTGCTTATGCCAATGCTAGACCCTTCATTCGCAGGCTTAACAAACAATGGCAATCCTAGTTTTTGCTCAATTGCGAAAAAGTCGCTGCTAGCATTTACTAACTCAAAATCAGGTGTAGCCACTTGCATGGCACGCCATAATAATTTGGTGCGCCATTTATCCATCCCTATCGCTGAAGCCATCACGCCACTACCGGTATAAGGTATATGCAACATTTCTAGCGCACCTTGAATACAACCATCCTCGCCAAATCGACCATGCAAATTAATAAACACCCGATCAAAAATCTCTAAGTCGTGTAATGGCTGATTTTTTGGGTCAAAACCATGTGCATCCACACCTTGTGCTTGTAATGCCTTTAGCACAGCAGTACCACTTTTAAGTGAGACTTCTCGCTCGCCAGATTTTCCGCCCATGAGCACTGCTACTTTTCCAAACTTATTAAGCATATTCACCAATGACTCTCACTTCTTGTTGTAGTGCAACACCTTGCTGCTCTAGCACAGTGTCTTGTATGTATTTAATTAACAACTCAATATCTAATGCACTGGCATGACCAATATTGACTATAAAATTGGCGTGCTTTTCAGAAACTTGTGCGCCACCAATCAAATACCCTTTTAGGCCAGAAGCCTCTATTAACCTTGCCGCATAATCACCTTCAGGGTTTCTAAAAGTTGAACCCGCGTTAGGTAAATTTAATGGCTGTGATGCCAAACGTTTTGCCAATAAATCTTTAATTCGCCTTTCGGCAATGGTCATATCACCCGCTGGCAATAAAAACCAAGCAGCTAAAAACCACTCTTCCGCAGGCATTTCCACATGGCGATAATGTGCTTTAAACTGTTTTCTATCACGCGTAGTGATTTTGCCTTGCCGATTTACCGTCATCACTTTAGCGACAACATCCCATGTTTCTGCACCATAGCAACCTGCGTTCATCGCTAAGGCACCGCCTACTGTTCCTGGAATACCCGCCAAAAACTCTGCACCATGAAAATGCTGCTTAGCGCTAAATTTAGCCACCTTAGAGCAAGTAACACCTGCTTCGGCATATAAAAATCCATCTACTATTCCCATATCATTTAATGCGTTATGCATCAAAATCACTGTGCCACGCACGCCACCATCTCGTACTAATAAATTAGAGCCCAAACCAACAAAATACACGGACTCATTAGCCGGCAATGTGCGCAGGTAGGCAGCCGCATCCTCTAAGCCTGATGGAATATACAAGCGGTCCGCCATGCCACCAACACGCCAGCTGGTGTAGCGCGACATTGGCTCATTAATCAGCAACTCCCCTTCTGTCACTTGTATCTCTCCACTATAAATTGAGCGTTTAGGAACCAACGTTTGCCCCTTTATGCACTCATGTTTTTTGTTTTTTGTGCCACTTGACCGATTGATCCAGCCCCCATGACAATCACTACATCATCTGCAAGTGCCACATCTAAAATGGCTGCAGGCAGCTCATCTGTTGTTTCAAAAAAATGTGGTTCCACTTTGCCATTAATGCGAATCGCTCTTATTAGTGAGCGGCTATCTGCCGCCACTATCGGCGCCTCTCCCGCTGAGTAAACTTCAGTGAGTAGCACCACATCAGCACTTGAAAGCACTTTCACAAAATCTTCAAAACAATCCCTAGTGCGCGTATAGCGATGTGGTTGAAATGCCATCACCAAACGTCGATTAGGAAAAGCCGACCTTGCGGCTGAAATAACCGCCTGCATTTCTACAGGATGATGTCCATAGTCATCAACCAAAGTAAATGTGCCGCCCGCTTTTGCGTTAATTTCACCATACCGCTCAAAACGTCTGCCCACACCCTTAAATTCTTTTAAGGCCTTAGCCATCGCCGCAATGGGCACGTCTAATTCAGAAGCAATCGCAATGGCAGCTAATGCATTCAACACGTAATGGTTACCTGGCAAATTCAATGTCACTTCAAACTCAGTTGTTTTGCCATTAATGATTTGTGCCGTAAAGTGCATTTTTCCATCATCTGCTCGCACATTAACAGCACGTACACTGGCATTTTCACTCATACCATACGTCATGACAGGCTTAGTGATGCGCGGCAAAATCTCACGAATATTGGCATCATCTACGCACACCACCGCCATACCCCAAAAAGGCAGTTGCTGCAGAAACTCTACAAATGCACTTTTGAGTTTGTCGAAGCTATGCTCATAGGTGTCCATGTGATCTTGGTCAATATTAGTAACCACCGCCATCACTGGCGTTAAATGCAAAAATGAGGCATCAGACTCATCTGCTTCAGCTACAATATACTCACCTGTGCCCAACTTTGCGTTTGCGTTGGCAGCTTCTAATTTTCCACCAATCACAAATGTTGGGTCCATTCCTGCTTCAGCTAAAATGCTGGCAATTAAACTGGTTGTGGTTGTTTTGCCATGTGTACCGGCCACAGCAATACCTTGTCTAAAGCGCATTAATTCAGCTAGCATCAATGCGCGCGGCACCACGGGGATTTTTTTCTCACGAGCGGCTTTCACTTCAGGGTTGCTTTCATTCACCGCACTCGAAATCACAACAACATCAGCATTTTGAATATGCTCTTCCGCATGCCCCTGATAAACTGTTGCACCAAAACTTGTTAAACGCTGAGTAGTGGCATTTACCGCTATATCTGAACCAGATACTTTGAAATTTAAGTTAAGCAGCACCTCAGCGATGCCACTCATACCTGCACCACCAATACCTACAAAATGAATATTTTTTACTTTATGTTTCATCGTGTTTTGCTAAAGCGCAACCTCCATGCAAATATTTGCAACATGCTCTGTTGCCTCCGGCTTGCCTAACACTCGGGCTTTTATAGCCATTGCTAAACATTTTTCGCGATTTAACTCATTTAATACTGTGACTAATCGCTCTACGTTTAAATCTTTTTGCTGCACAATTAAACCCGCTTCACCCTCGACTAAATAAGCTGCATTTGTCGTTTGATGATCATCTACCGCAAATGGAAATGGCACCATCAGTGAGCCAAGACCTACAGCCGACACTTCAGCTACCGTTAGCGCGCCAGAGCGACAAATCACAAAATCAGCCCAAGCATACATTGCAGCCATATCATCAATAAATGCTCGAGTATCAGCCTCTACACCAGCATTTTTATAATTCGCTTTTAGCGCATCAATGTGCTTTACACCCGCTTGATGAATGATTTGTGGACGGCTTTCTGCTGGCAATTTAGCCAAGGCCTTTGGTACCACCTCATTTAAAGCCTGTGCACCTAAACTGCCACCTATTACCAGCAGACGCAATGCACCTGAACGCTCTGCAAAACGTGTTTGTGGTGGAGCAATTTGGCTAATATCTGCACGCACAGGATTTCCTACCAAGTTGGCCTTACTACCAAACGCAGCTGGGAAGGCCGCCAAAACACGCGTAGCGATAGTTGCCAACACTTTATTAGTAAGCCCAGCTACTGAGTTTTGCTCATGAATAACCAAAGGTTTACTCAGAACCTTAGCCATCATGCCTCCAGGAAAAGCTGCAAAACCACCCATTCCAAGCACCACATT
>Ga0255347_1007458_pt1 | contig 11390 bp, 9 predicted proteins | sample wastewater_treat_2_FD_192479 | JGI IMG/M metagenome (GOLD analysis project Ga0255347, IMG submission 192479) | Wastewater microbial communities from Lulu Island WWTP, Vancouver, Canada - plant24 | ecosystem: Engineered > WWTP > Wastewater > Unclassified | place: Canada: Vancouver, British...
CCTTTGGGCGAACCTTGCCGAGCAGAGGATTCATGTTGGCTCCATCGTAATAAAGCAAGCCGCCGGCATCGTGCACGAGTTTGGCTATTTCGCCTATTTCGCGCTCGAAAAGCCCCAAGGTGTTGGGATTGGTCATCATAATGCCTGCAATCTCAGGACCGAGCAGAGGTTTGAGGTCTTCCACATCTACAAGGCCGTCAGCACGGGATTTCACCTCCACTATCTCCAAGTCACAGACAGCAGCGCTGGCAGGATTGGTGCCATGAGCGCTATCGGGTACAATAACTTTTGTACGGGCGAAGTCATTGCGCGCAAGATGATATTCCCGCATAAGCATAAGGCCGGCAAGTTCGCCATGAGCGCCTGCACAAGGAAGGAAAGTGAAATGCTTGAGACCGGTAATTTCCGCAAGGGTTTTATCCAGTCCATCAATCATCTCCATAGCCCCTTTTACCGTCTCTTTCGGCTGAAGCGGATGCAGACCGTTAAAAAGCGGATGATTTGCAACTTCTTCGTTGATTTTGGGATTATACTTCATAGTGCAGGAGCCGAGCGGATAAAAGCCCGTATCCAAACCAAAATTCATCTGACTGAGATTTGTATAGTGGCGCACCACATCCGGCTCGCTGACCTCGGGAAGTTCCAAAGGAGTCTTGCGGGCAAGATTTTCCGGCACTGCGGGAGCGCTTGCAAAAGATTTAGGGAGAGAATAGCCCGAACGGCCTTTGCGTCCGAGTTCGAATATGAGTTTGTCGTAATATTTCATGCTACAGATCCTCCACTATTTTAACAAGTTCATCAATTTCGGCCTTGCTGTGCTTTTCGGTAACGCAGAAATTCAATTCCCCGTTTTCGAGCCTGAGGGCGGCAAAATAACCGCCGTCCAAAAGCGCTTTTTGCAGCTTGGCGACATCGCATAGCGGCTTAAGAGTAAACTCTTTAAGAAAAGGTTTATCCTTGTGTATATCTTCAAATTTTCCAGTGGCAATAAGTCGGTCATATAAATAATGAGCGCCCTCGCTGGAAAGCCTATTCACCTTTTTCAGGCCTTCAGGCCCCATGAGCGAGAGGTATACAGTCGCCCAAAGGCACATAAGACTCTGATTCGAACAGATATTGGAAGTTGCCCTCTCGCGGCGGATATGCTGCTCGCGCGCCTGGAGAGTAAGTACAAAGCAGCGTTTGCCGTTTGCATCCGTCGTTTGGCCCACTATACGTCCCGGGAGTTTACGCAGATGCTCTTTCTTGCAGGCGATGAACCCCAAGTAAGGACCGCCGTAATTGAGAGGCAGACCGAGGCTTTGACCCTCTCCTACGGCAATATCCGCTCCCCACTCGGCAGGACTCTTAAGCACTGCAAGGGTGGATGGGTCGCAATAAACGGCCATAAGCGCACCTGCCTCATGTATCTTCTCGGCATAGCCGTCGAGGTCTTTCAAGCGGCCGTGTTTGCAAATTTGGGGAACCAATACCCCTGCCACATCAGGGCCGAGTTCTGCAAGCACGTCCTCAGCAATTACAAGTTCCGCATCGCTATACTTCATATAGGTTTTTACAACCTCTCTCACATGAGGCAGAACAGCAGAGGAAAGCACTAATTTCTTGCGCTTGCGGCTGCTTGCCAACATCATACGGAGCGCTTCTGCAGCTGCCGAAGGTCCGTCATATATGCTGGCGTTGCTTACATCCATGCCGGTCAGACGGCATATCATGCTCTGATATTCGAATATATAACGAAGAGTTCCTTGAGAGATTTCGCTCTGGTATGGCGTGTAAGATGTTAGAAATTCGGATCGGGAGGTAATGTAAGATGCTATTGACGGCACATAATGGTCATAGGCACCCTGGCCTACAAACACCTTGAGCTGTACATTCTTACGTCCGAGATTTTCAAAATAGCCGCGCACTTCCTGCTCGCTCATGGCTTCAGGAAGCTCATACTCACCCTTATACTTGAAAGCATTAGGGACATCGGAATAGAGGTCTTCCAAATCGGAGACCCCTATCCTTTTGAGCATCGCACGAATATCTTCCTCCGTATGGGGAAAATAAGCGAATGTTCCCATATTTTTTACTTTATTATTTCAGCGTAGGCCGCAGCCGTCAAAAGAGAATTCAGTTCAGAAGCGTCACTCATCTCCACCTTTATGATCCAGTTTGCATAAGGGTCCTCGTTGATGAGTTCGGGAGCATCTTCGAGCTTTTCGTTAACGGCCACAATGGTGCCGCTTACGGGACACAAGAGTTCGCTGGAGGCTTTTACACTCTCGAGAGCGCCAAAGTCTTCGTCTTTTGTAATATCGTCGTCTTTGGAGGGGAGATCTACATAGGTGATGTCACCCATTTCACTCTGCGCAAAGTCGGTAACGCCGATTATAGCGACCTTGCCATCTACTTTAACCCATTCATGTGACTCGCTATAGAGGAGTCCTTCGATGATTTTGCTCATAATAATATTATTTCTTATAGTTTGTCTGATAAAATCTTTTCTTTACCACAGTACCTGGGAATATCTTGCGATGAATTTGTATATAGAGGGTAGCCCCCATGGCTCCGGCGCTACGGTCTACAAGCGCAAAGCAGATGCTCTTGTCCAGTGTTATGGAGCGATAACCGGTAGTTACTTCACCCGTCACACTGCCGTCTTCCAAAAGCACAGGATAGCCCGCGCGGGGAATGGCTCTGTCAGCCAGCTCTATACCTACTATCTTTTTTGCAGGAGGATTGGCCTTTTGAGCTGAAATAGCGTCTTTGCCAATGAACTCCGCTTTGTCCAAATTGCAGAATATGCTTAAGCCTGCTACTACAGGGGATATTTCCTGAGAAAGTTCATGACCATAAAGAGGGAATCCGGCTTCGAAGCGAAGAGTATCGCGACAACCGAGTCCGCAAGGAGTTACTCCGGCTTCAAGAAGAGCCTTCCAAAGGTCAACTATTATGTCAGGGGCGGCATAAACCTCGAATCCATCTTCGCCGGTATAGCCTGTACGGCTTATAATTACTCTATTGCTATCTATAAAAGTATCTATAAAACGAAAAGAAGCCACGGCTGAAAGGTCTTGATTAAGAATTTTTCCAAATATAGCTTCGGAATCGCGGCCTTGAACGGCCAACTGCCCCCAATTATCAGAGTCATTTACGATATTGACTATAAAGCCTTCGCTATTGTCTTTTATCCATCTATAATCTTTATCCAGATTTGCGGCATTCACAACTAAGAGATAATGGTCTTTGCGATATTCTTTATAGACGAGAAGATCGTCTACCGTGCCTCCATCAGGAAAAAGCAGCATTCCGTAGATGCATTGCCCCTCTGAGAGTTTGCTGACATCTCCGGTAAAAATATAATTCATGAATTTTTCGGCGTCGGGGCCGGAAATGATGATTTCTCCCATGTGGGACACATCGAAAACGCCGCATTTGTTGCGGACGGCATTGTGTTCCTCAGCGATGCTCGTATATTGAATCGGCATGTCGTAGCCGGCAAAAGGACTCATCTTTGCACCCAGGGCTACGTGCTCGGCATGCAGACAGGTTTTTTTAAGTTTATTTTCCATTTATGGTTATAATAGTGTTTTATTAATGGGCTCTTAGAAAATCGAGATCTTTCTTTAATATCATCTTCCTGTCCATGAGGGCAACCTTTTGAAAGAGTTGAATCTTACGACCGAGCGAAAGGTATACTTTGTGTTCGTTTTTACCTTTGCGCCACCACTTATAAAATCCTACAGGGTCGTTTTCAAAAGGAATTTTAGCTACAATGCCGCTGCTGTAGCCGGGATAATCTATTACCAGTCCGAGACCGACAAATTTCTTATAATAATCGGGGTCTGCTCTACGCAGCTTGCTTTCCAGAGGTCGAAGCAGTTCGAATTGATCTACTTGAAGTATCTTCTCCCTCACTATCATCTTATGTATTCGAATAGGGTCGTAATTAATCCACACACCCATTTTCATAGTTTTCGGTCCATCTTCCGTGTCGAGCGTGAGTTCGTCCATGGAAGTATAAACCTTATTCTGGTCGAGTGGGTAAGTTACGGTTTCGGTCATCTTCTATACAATTAAACAAAAATAGAGATTTTATTTGAAAAAAACTAATTTAGAATATAAGATTTTCAGGTTTTGTTATTTTACAAGACAGCCTTCAGGGCAAGCGCCGCTTTGGGCAGATGACGGAAAATAAATGCATAAAGTTGAAAAGTATATATTACAAGAGACCGGACAATTTGTCGTAATATCTCTTGGAAACAGGTATGCTTGGCGCTCCATCCGCATCCAGGTCGGCAAAAACCGAACCTCCCTCTTTACGAAGCACCGCAATATGCTTGGGATTGACAAAATAAGAACGCTGGCAACGAATAAGCCCGTGCCTGGTGCAGTTTTCCTCAATGGAATTCATGGAGGCCCTAAGGGAATATTTACTGATTCTGCCGCCATCCATATATACTATATTCACATAATTTTCGTCCGCCTTTATATAAAGGATGGAGCCGACAGCAATCAAAAGTTTGGGTTTCTTGTAAATATCGTAAAAACGTATCAAGCTCTCATCTGCAGAATCCCTTTCCTTGGCTGCCTGCCTATGAGCTCCGACTGCAAAAGCAAGAGTAAGCACCAGATACGGGTAGATGAGAATAAGATAACTTTTGAGAAGGACGTGTTTAAAAAGAACATTGAAGAAAGTATAGAGCCCATCTGAAATCAAAGAAAGATACAAGCTTGCAAAGAGAGAAATCAAAAGGCACTCCCCTATGCACCAGCATATATAATGAGCCCATGTGAAATGTTTATCCTTGACAAAAAAACGCAATCCTGAGCGCATTCCGGACATAAGTACAAAGATAATGGCAAAGAGAATGGAGATGTTCAGTGTATAGAGGTCCCTGCCCATATCCAGTAACTCAGTCATATTGAAAGGCTGGTAAACTATGGAGAATGCAAGGAAAAACATCGGCATCACAAGCACATGCAGTGCTGCCGTAGTCCATTTGAAATAAATTTTGGGTAAATTATGCATATTCGTTATATCTAATCTTAATTCTTATTCTTATTCTTATTCTGATTCTGATTCTGATTCTTATTTTAATTCCGGCTATCATCAGATTTTTGAAATCCCGACTTATACATTCGCATTCACGATTTTCTTTCGCCGAAACCGTAGATTCTCACTACATCTATAGTGACAAATATACAAAATATATTGTTTTCATCATCAAAAACAACGTTTTAGTCTATAAAATCGTCTTTTAGTCACTATTCATTCGTCCCTGTAACTATTTGTTTCAAGACTCTTGTAAAGCCCTTAAATTTGCCTCGTAAAGAAGTAAAACAAGCAAAAGTAACAATTTAGTTTCATGGGAGATATTTAAAATGAAAACAATCAAAATCTGCGCATTTGGAGACTCGGTTATGAAGGGAACCATAGTCGAGAGCATGAATCCTCTGCAATATACCCTTCCTCAAATGACTTTCACCGATATTGCTGCGCAAAAACTCGGCATTCAAATCGACAATTACGCACGCTTCGGCAGTACTCTTGCAACGGGCGAGAAAATACTGATTCGTCATATTGCCGCCATTCCGCAATACGATTATATTCTTCTTAAATTCGGAGGCAATGACTGCGACTACCATTGGGAAGCCATCGCAGCTGAACCTGAGCGGGTGCACCACCCTTTTACTCCTTTAACGGAGTTTATGCTTGAATACGAGAAGTTGGTCAATAAGATCCGCCTCTTGGGTTCATCTCCCATAATCATCTCTCTTACACCTGTAGAGCCTCAAAAATACTTCAGGCACATTACTCGTAATTTATCCGAAAGCGGACGACAGAATGTTTTAGAGTGGTTGGGCGGCACTCCGAACTTCATCAGCGAATGGCACGAAATGTATAATATCAAGCTGATGGAACTCGCTGTGCGGTTGGGAATCCCTGTCATCGACATAACTTCACCTTTCTATAGCAAACCCGCTTACGGCGAAATGTTGTGCGAAGACGGAATTCATCCTAACCTCGAAGGCCAAAAGCTTTTGACTTCCGCCCTATATGACGGCCTTGGCAACATACTAAGTTCGGCAAAACCTGTCAGCGGAATCAGTCCGGTGATCTGTTAGGGCGCGAATAATGTAAATTGTCTTCCGCAATTCAAGTACTCTAACATAAAAAACAAACTGCTACACCTGGCTGAAAGTATATTCTGATATTAAAAATCAGCTGTTGTAAAACAGAGAGATAGTTTTTTCAAAAAAATTTGGTGGTTTATCTGAAAAAAACTATCTTTGCACTCCCAAAAGGGTGCTGTAGCTCAGGTGGTAGAGCAATGGACTGAAAATCCATGTGTCGTTGGTTCAACTCCAACCAGCACCACAAAGAACATTATCATACGCTATTTATTGATAGCACGACTTAAATTTTATTGATAGTACAACCAAAGGCAGGCTGATTTTAAAGGAATTCAGCCTGTTTTTTTATTCTTAATATATAGCCGCGCACTTGGTTTCCACTTGCCACTCCCATTTCCGCCACATGATTAAGCATTTTTGACCCTTTTCGCCATACCCCCCTCTCTCGCCATCCTCGCAAACTTCCATTTCCGCCACATGGTATGACGTTTTAGGCCCTTTCTGCTCAACCCCCTCTCTCGCCATCCTCGCAAACTTCCATTTCCGCCACATGGTATGACGTTTTTGGCCCTTTCTGCTCAACCCCCTCGGAAAAAAACGTAGGGCTACGACGTTTTAGGCCATTTTTGCTCAACCCCCTCTCCATTTTTAGCCATCTATGAAGTCAACCAAAACCAGCGATAAAAAATTTTCGCAGCCGGCAGCTTGCCCCTCCTTTCTTGCTATTTAGCTCTGTTTTTATTAATATTGCATGTTAATTGAGAACTAAAACACAATAATAATTCAACGATTATGAAAAAATTCCTATCAGTGCTCCTTTGCGGGGTCCTCATTCTATCCACTTCGGGATGTTCTTCTTTGACTAAGACCCAAAAAGGCGGTTTAATCGGTGCCGGATCGGGTGCCGTACTCGGAGCTGCACTCGGGTACCTCGTCAGCGGAGGAGATGCTAAAGCAATTGCCATTGGAGCTACAGCAGGCACAGCCGTAGGCGGTACAGCAGGCGCTTTAATCGGCAATAAAATGGACAAGAAAGCAGAAGAACTTGCCAAGCTTGAAAGCGCAAAAGTGGAAACCATTGACATCAACGGTCTCAAGGCCATACGTGTAACTTTCGACAGCGGCATACTCTTCCCCATCAACGGCACTACACTTAATGAAAGCAGCAAAACCACTCTCGCAAACTTTGCTGCAACCATGGCAGACCTTCCGGAAACAGACATAACAGTTTGGGGTCATACCGACAACACAGGTACTGCTGAGGTCAACAAGAGGATTTCCCAGAAAAGGGCGGATTCGGTATCTTCCTATCTCGAGGGCTTAGGCATAGCAAAGTCTCGCGTGACTTCTGAGGGCAAAAGCTATGATTTACCGATTGCATCGAATGAGACCGCAGAAGGCCGCACACTGAATCGCCGCGTTGAAGTTTATGTAACCGCCAACGAGGCCATGATTAAGGCTGCCGAAGAAGGCACTCTAAAATAATTCAGTGGAAACCAAGTACATACAAGTTATACTCCCACTCCGGCTGGAGTGGGAGCCTTGTTATAGCCTGCCCGAAGATGACATCTTCCCGCAGGAGCAAAAACATATCCTAAAAATCGGGAGTCGCATAAAAGTCAAGTTTGCGGGCAGAAACTATATTGCCGTTGTTTCGGCCTTAAATGTCACGCCCGACATAGATATTTCGCGTATAGAAAGCGTTTTGGAACTCAACACCGGATTGGAGAGCGTATCTGAAGAGGAAATTGAGTTTTGGCGCTTTATAGCAAGTTATTACCTCTGCACTGTCGGAGAGGTCTATAAAGCCGCCTACCCCGCCTCAAGAACAAGTTCTGAGCAGACGCGGCTTAGAGTGGAGGAAAGGAATAAACGTCTGAGAAATAAAGAGATAGAGTTATGGAAGACCAGGATTAATAGACTTTCGGCACGCTTGGCCGCTAAAGACAAGGCGCTTGATAAAAGACATCGAGAAGACATTCAGGCTCGTCTTATAAAAGAAAGGAAAGCGATAGCAAAAGAGCTTACAGAAGCACAAAAGCGCCTCTTGAAACTTAGCGAAAGCCCGCATGCCGCTCCCCCGTTGCAGCTTCATAGTTACAAGCAAAACCAAGCTCTTGACGAAGCATTTAATCTCGGAAAGCCTGTACTGCTGAAGTCATCCGAGCGCTACGAAATCTATAAAAATCTTGCGGCGGAAGTACTTTCCAAAGGCAAGAACATCTTGCTTTTAGTGCCTGAAATTGCTTTGGCAAAGCGCTTGCAAAGTATTCTTGAAGAAAGTTTTACCGACACCTTGAAAATTCATCATTCCGAAGAAACAGCAACCCAAAGGCGCAGGGTTTTCGAGACAATCAATAGCGGCAAAGCTTATATATTGCTCTCCACACGTTCCGGCATCTTCCTGCCATTCAAAAACTTAGGCCTTATAATCATAGACAGCGAGCAGTCCCCCTTCCATAAACAAAGCGACAGTTCTCCGCGCTACTACAGCCGCGATGCCGCTGTAATGCTCGGAAAAATTCACGGAGCAAAAGTGCTCTTGGGGAGCGTCTCCCCGTCTTTGGAATCGCTGCTCAATGTAAAAACAGGCAAATATTCTTTTGTGGAAGACGGCTCTAAAGAAAGTGGTAAAGAAGACGGATTTAAAGAAGAAAATATAAAAGAGGATAAAGAAGATGGTGGAAAAGAAGGTAAAAAGGATAACTTAAAAAATATTGCCGTAGAGCCCCAAATAATAGATACCGCTGCCGAAAAACGCAAGAACGGTATGCTCGGCTGCTTGTCGCGCAAACTCATTCAAGAGCTAAGTAAAGGCAAAGTTGCCCTTATAAGAGGATTCGAAAAGATGGAGGAGCTGAATGCAACTCTGCAGCAAGTGTTTCCCGGAGATACCGACCGCTTCCATATTTTCAGCATTTTCGAAGCATCCAAGAGCGATTTGTCCGGCTACGATATTATAGCGCTTTTAAGCGCCGATGCCTTGTTCCGGTCAGAAGAATTCCGAAGCGATGAACGTGCTTTTCAGTTTTTGAATTTCCTGAAGAGCGAATGCGGCCGCGTAATAATACAAACTTCTACCCCAAAACATCAGGTATTCACTTTAAAGAGCGCAGAAACTCTCCTTGCAGAAAGGCGGCAATTCTCACTCCCCCCATACACCCGCCTTATAGATGTGTTGGTGCCGGAATACGACAAATTTGAAAATTTCCCCCAATTGCTTTCCCGCAGGCTTCAAAAACTCGGTTTTGCCGCCACAGATGCCATTCACCGCGGCGACGGCAAGGCGATGATACGCATAACGCTCAATCGCGATTCACAGCTATCGGCAAAAAAAGAAGCTCTGCGCGCTGCCGTAGAGGCTTTCCGCACAGAGCATAAACTCAGAAGCAATATTTCCTTCGATGTAGATCCCTATTAGCTATCGGCCGAATAAGTGCTTCATTGATAACACTTAAGATGAAGAACATTACAAGTTGTCCACTAAGATGGACCTCTTCTGATTTGCCGGCAAGCTATTGACTCAGTATATCTTAAAGCCTGAAAACAACCATTACTTGGCTTTCAAATACGGCCTTACTATTGATGTTACTATAAGGCATTCGGCGAGTATGTAGGTGGACATTATAACGAAGCCGATGCGCGGAAAGGAATTCCCCAGCAGGCTGCGCCAAGCCACGAGAATGTCGCTGAAAATGAATGCCAGTCCGCCTAAGAAGCAAAGCCAGCAAGCAGGATTCGAGGCGCCTGACTTCTTGTTGAATACCCCCCAGAGGCCGGAGAAAGATACAAATAAAAGAACAATGCCGTAAACAAATACCGCATATTTGATGGGTCCCTTAAATTCCAGGACATTAATGAGCACCAGCGGAATAACGATTACGGCAATACCTGTAAGTATGCTCCAAAGCAAGTTGTCACCCTTGAACAAGCCTTTCTTGAAGAATATGCTGATATAAAACAAATGCCCTATTAAAAAGCATGTAAGGCCTGTAACGAAAAACGGAAATCCTTCAATCATAAGGAACACATCCCCTGCGCAGTGGAAAGCTAAGGCGAAGGTGAGAAGAACCCCTAACCATTTGGGTGCTGTCGTATCGGAAAGTGCAAGCAGGGCATTGAGCAGCACAAGGGGCATGAGTACGGGCTTTGAAACCCGCGATAGAATAGCAATGTCGAAATAACAGCCCACTAAATTAAGGCATACTGCCAGGGCAAAGAGCAGCAGCGCTGTCCATTTTTTTGCGTTCATTTTATTCTTATTGGTTTGTCGTCATAAAGAAGATATCGTTTCGCCTTGCGTATCCAGCGTTGTTCCCCTTCCTTGACATGCTCTTGTACAACATCGAAGGTAAGTTCTCCGCGCAGATATTCTGCCATAACAGGGTCCGCCAAGCGGGTATACAGGCCTTCCGAAATACGGAAATGAGAATAGCGGCCTGAAAGCCAGTGCATAAGTTGCAATGTATGCAGAAGAGAATGATAGCGGGCGCCGGGAAGGAGGATGAATTGGAAGCCGCGGCAAGGGGTACCTTTATAGATACCCTCTACGGGCAGATAATCTAAAGGCCTTGCAAGTAATCCTTCCGGAAGCGGCATTCCGCCGGTATCCGTTTTAATCCAAGGGGCCCCGATTATCTCATAGGGGCGTTTTGTTCCTATCCCCGGCGATACATTGGTGTCGTTCCAAAGACTTCCGCCGGAATAGAAATAGGGCGTGAAGACTCCGGGAAAATCGTGTGCGGGAGGAATGGTCCAAGGCATCAGGAGACGGGCAGTATCGGCAACTGCGGCAGAAATTACATGCAACGGATAAGGCGCCTTTATTTCATCAAGATAAAGATAACATAATTCGCCTAATGTCAGACCATGCCTGTGCGCAACAGCAGGAGTCCACTCGTCCGCCGGTCCCGCCGGAATTGTACCCTCCACATCTCGTCCTGCCGGATTTGGATGATCCACAATATATAGCGCAGGCGGCTCGGGAAGAGAGTTCAGGGCATTCATCAGCCGCAGAACATCAATCGTATAGGGAAAGTAACGCGAGCCGACATCTTGAATTTCCACCACCAAGGCCGCAAGGCCTTTTAAATCTTCTATATCGAAAAAGATATGTTCGTCTTCCGGCTGAAAAAGTTTTTTAAGATTCCCCCTCTCGCGAAACACTTCCCAAAGATATTTTCCGGAAGAGGCATTCCAGCAGGATTGCGTACAAAAGACCCCCACAGGCCCGCTTAGTAAAGCTTTATCGGTCTGTTCGGCAATAG
>Ga0255347_1007460_pt1 | contig 11388 bp, 12 predicted proteins | sample wastewater_treat_2_FD_192479 | JGI IMG/M metagenome (GOLD analysis project Ga0255347, IMG submission 192479) | Wastewater microbial communities from Lulu Island WWTP, Vancouver, Canada - plant24 | ecosystem: Engineered > WWTP > Wastewater > Unclassified | place: Canada: Vancouver, British...
CATAAAAGAAGGTTCTCAGCACTGAACAACTTAACCATTGATGAATTTTGGGAACAGTATAATGCTAAAAAAGAATCTATTAATAATGCAGCTTAACTTTTTGTCTCAAATTAGTTTGCAATTCCATATAGCGAAGATTTGGCTGTTCGAAAAAAATGACGTTTTGTAAATACATTAGGACAGTCTAACTGTTTCTGGAACAGAGATATGTAAAATTAACACTTATTCAAGAATAATCAAATCTTAAAGAGTAAAAAATGTCCTGGCAAACATCTGTCAGCAAAAAAGAAAAACGGAGTCTTCTTAGTATTATTATGACACTATCCATTAATCTTTGATTCTATTCCATTTCTTCGCTTTTTTGTAAAATTCGTGTATGTGTTCTTTATGATTTAGTATATTAACCCAATCCTCAAAACTTAAAATCATAATTTTACATGACTCAGCTTTCTTCAGTATTGATTCCATATTTTGTTGATCTTTAAACTGTTTCGGATATTGATTAAACCTTGCTCTAATTTGATTAATCATGTATGTTTGATCTGTTTGATACTTAATACTATATTTTTTTAAAGTTGCGTCAGGGGCAGCAACAATAAAACATATTTCGCAATTATCTTTTTCATGTGTTTGATGACATGCACAAGCCAAACTTCTGCTAGCCTGATTATAATTCGGAGCATTCTTTGTCCCTTTGCTTAAATTACTACCCATTTTTGCTTCAATTATCCCAAAAAATTTACTATCTTCATTTACAACAATCTCTCCACTAGTGCTATAATCAATTTTAAAATCCCCAAAAGCAATATCTGGATGTGTGTGAGTTTCTCTCTTGTCTTTTGTATTAGTAAAGGGACTTGAAATTAGTCCCTCTGAAGTCCAATTTTCTATTTCTCCAAAATTTATTCCATCAAGATTGATCTTTTCTTCAATAGATTGATAGACCAAAGCTCTTATCATCCAACCTTCATTATATACAACAGTCGGATTTACATACGGAATCTTATTGTTATTGTCTTCAATACTTTTAATGATATTTTCAATTAATTTTTCATAATAGTAAATTTGTTCTATGAAGCAGAGTGTTTATAATATTATTGTCTTGGACTTTTTGTGGCATTAAGATTTAAAAAGTAGTGTTTCATTTGCTGTGTCCGCCTTCTAAGATTTATAGTTTAGTCGTTCAAATTTATAATTTGTAAAGTGCCTAGATTTAAACTAATTCTATCCCAATTTCCTTCAAGTACTCAAAAGTTGTGTCATAAAATTCAGGTTGGCGAGTAAAGTCTTCACTGTTGCCTTCAGGGACTACAATCACCATTCCTTGGCGGGCTCTAGTTAGCAGAACACGGTAGGCGTTTAGTTGATAATGTTTGCGTTCTTCTTTAATTATGTGTTGCCATTTATTGCCTTTAAATGAGTAGGATTGCCAACCGTTGTTTGAGAATCGTAAATCTCCGTCCCACGTAATACAAGCCCAATCCAGTTCAAGGCCTTGAACATCAAATTCAGTAGCAACTGCCTCCAAAAAATAGGCCGATCTAACGTCATCTTTTCCGTCTAAAAACCAGTGGACTGGATCTACTGGTGACTTTACATCAATAGCTAAAGGTTTTAATCGTTCTGCTTGAGAAGAGACCACTATTCCGTATCTTTCACTCCCTCTTGCCATTTTTTTAAGCCAGGCTTTTGCCGTATTTATGTCTCTTGTAATTACAATTGGGTAATGCTCTTTTATCTCAAGATAGAGCTTTTGAGCTTCTTCGATATTAATATCCAATAGGTATTTCACAAATTGAGAAAGCCTTTCAGATCGGAATGACCTCATAGATACTGCAAGATGTAAATCTTCATTAAAATGAACATTACCAGTTGTTTCTATAGAGTTAATAGTCTCGCAAGCATTATATTCAGAATCTGTTAAATTAGGAGATATGTAAACATTCCAATCTTGATACATGTTTTTTATTGCATTTATCCATTCAGAAATCCCGGCTTCTCCTGTGTTAATCTCTTGTCCACCACCAACTAAACAAACTACGACAGCCCATTCGGAATGTCTGTCAAGACATGAAATCAAGAACTCGGGCTCGGAGTATTTAAAATCAGCTTTACCTTTTTTGTTTTTCATGAACTTGACGGTTTGTTCTTTATTCCAAGCTCTTTGCGCTTCGTCAAATATTGCTACATGATCGTAAGGTGCCTCTGGATTTACAACATATGCGTCTCGATAGTGGTGGATGTTTTGAATAAATGTTTTGACAGCTTGTTTAGCCTCTATCTTGGTAATCTTTTTACCTAATCTTTTTTCTCTAGCAATTTTATCTCTTGACAATGCTTCTTGCAGTATCGCAACTAATGGTCCATTGCCAGAAAGGTAGACACTCGAATGGCCGTCCTCTTTATCCATATGCATTGTCGCAATATTTAACCCAACTAATGTTTTACCTGCTCCTGGTACTCCTGTTACAAAACAAATGGATTTCCTTTTGAAAAGTTTAGACTGCTCAATTATTAGTGAAATAGCAGCAGTGGTTTTAGTAAGGTTTTTTGCTCCCGCATCACCTCTAGTTATTTCTTTAACTGTGTGGTTATTATATAACGATATTGCGGCCTCAATGATTGTAGGGGTCGGATAATATGCGCCTTTGGCATAATCATCGCCAAGCAATTTTCCTCTACTTTCTTGAAAGAAACTAATGGCTTCGATTAATGTATTTCTTAAGCCGTGTTTGTTAGTTTTAATTGGGTATGTAAGATTATCATTGTGATGACTGGTGCTAATGATTTCATATTCATGCTTTGCTTCTGTAGCTACTAACACTGGAACCACTAATGCATGGTGGCTCGGCTTATGAAAGTTCTTTAAATCAAGGGCGTAATCCCATACCTGCTCAATGTTATAATTGTGATAATGAGTTTCTCCAACTTTAAATTCTATAACAAAAACTACGTTATTGATTATAAGTAAAGTATCTACTCTTTTGCCCATTCTTGGGATAGAAAACTCAAAAAAGATATGTCCTTCAAAACCTTCTAATGATTGTTTTAATATTAGAATCTCCTCTTCCCATGCCCAGTTTTGTTGTGTTGTTGAGTCAAACTGGTTGGCAATTGTGATTGTCCCAATAATTTCTTCAATGCTTTTTTTGTAAAATTCTTCTATTGAAGAGGAGTAGTAATAGTTTAGCATGTAGGTTGGATAATGTTAATGCCTAAGTGATTATATACTGATGAAAATTTTCTATGGATCTGGAAAACTGACGTTTTGTGCGGGCATATGAACAATCTAACTGTTTCTGAAACAGTTGCATGTAAATTTAGGACTTATTCAAGAAAATTCAAATCTTTCTTGATTAATATCGAATAGTTTAGGTGTAGCTTATTTATTCTTCTCGAATAACAACGCTACCCCATCTACCAAAAGACCAATAATTAGTATTACTGCTAACATAACTAGTGTTTTAACGTTTCTGTCTAACAGGGTATAGTCTACCATGTATGTGCGAAAATAGAAGGCAGAACGTCAAAACGTGACGTAGTGAAATAAATGCCTCTGGTGCGAATAGCAAAATGGAAACCCCTGAAGCTTGTTGAATACTACAATTTAGCTTTTTCCCTCCTCAAAACCTCGGCATAGTTGTAAATACAGAATTCAAAGCAGGTCTCATAAATCCGGGGATTACGTCTAAGGCTGGCCCGAAGTCGGTTTCTCCTACCCCATTCATATGTCAGATTAATTACTTCTTGTTTCAGCTGATAAAGCTTCATTTTTTCAAAGTCGTAACGATGTCTTTTAATCAGGTCAAATGTGAGATCAATCAACTCCTGGCCTATGGCTTTGGAATTCTTTTTCTTCCCAAACGAAAATTTAATTATGTCTTCAAGAGCCCCGGCAATTTTCGCGGTATTACTTTCTTCGGTGGATTCTAGCAGATCGTTTGCTACGGATGTGACCATGTCGGCATCCTTTTCAATAAAAAGATCAATTGGGAATTTTTTTAAGGAATAAAACATAGAATAAGTTTTTAATGTTGAATTGTATGTGTAATGGCAGATTTCATGGTAGTTTCCTTTAGTCTTTATTTCCTGAGTTTACATTAGTTGGTCTTAAAAATTATTTTTTCAAGATTTTTTCAGAAGTTTTAAGTGTCACAACCAATAATGTCAAACGGCTCTCATATTCCAACAAGATTTTTACCACTCTTGTCATTAGAGTTGGGTTATTATAATAAAATAAATACTTATTCAAAAATATTCAAATCTTTCTAAAAAAATGCATCCGGGGCAGATAGCAAAAGGGAAATCTCGGCGTGTTTTAAAAAATTTCCCGTTGCTATCTGTCCCGGAGCTGAAAGGAATTCTCTTAGGAAATACCCTTCTTGTCAAAAATAATTACCTCCAAAAACAAACGTATTAGGGCTCATTAGACCCTACTAAGGTATTAGCAGTAATCACAATATCAATATTCTCACCCTCATCCAAATAATAAACCTGCTGTACCCAGTCATGGGAATCTGCTTTAATCAGTTGTACCTTTATCTTTCTAGTTCTGCTTTGTGCGGCATAAGAATAGGCAACATTTTTTTCAGCGTTATCAATGATAGTCGTATGAATTCTGTCACCAATATTGTTGTGTTCAGAAAGATATACCTTGTATCCAGATCTGAAAATTGTAAACGTATAAGCTGTAGTACCTGCAGGTGGAGGTGTAGGCGGTTGGGTATAAGGCGCATCATACTTGGTGCATGATAAAGGCAGTAACGTTAAAGCGGTTACCAACGCTAAGAATAGTGTTTTTTTCATAAGAAATATATTTTAAGGTGAAACAATGGTTTTTTTCCTATTTATTTACTCTTCTGGAATACTGTCAATCAGGCCGGATGAATGTACAAAATACTCTTTGGACGTCTTTGTGTCCTTGATAAAACCAAAACCTTTGATTTCATCGTAAAATTTAACGGTTCCGTTATTCATTGAAAAAAAAATAAAAATGTGAACTGCAAAGTTATGATAATAATTTGGATAATTGTCACATAGCAGTAAAAAATAATTTAAAAAGTAAAACGTAATCCGGCATTGAGATTAAAATTCAGGGGTTTGTCCGTTCGAATGGTATTCACCGGCATTTTTTTGTTTTCCGGATAAAAAGAAACCCCGGGCTCAGCGAACAAGCCCACTCCTTTGACAATATTGTACTGGGCTCCCAACGTGGCCAGAAACGACCACATAATGGGCATGTCACGTGGTGTCAATTGCATTTTCTCGTCCTCCATAGCCTGTTCGTAATCAAAATAGATACATTTCTCAACAGCACCGCCAGCTGCGGCATAAGCAGTAAAAAAACGACCCTGTAGAAAATTCCAGCGTATCTTCAGGGGCACGCCCAGATACCAGAGAACACGGTCAGTGACAAACACCGGATCATCCTGAGTCATAGAATGTACCGAATAAATGGAAGTAGCCAGACGTGTTGCAAACAGCCCACTTTCCACATACCAGCGTTCCGACAGAGGAAATGAAGCAACAACTCCAAATGAGACAGGCAAACGGTGCTTGTATTTATAGGTAACATAACTCGCAGGAAGTATGGATGCCTGATCCCCGCTAAGGGTTGCATCATTTAGCAGGATGCCTGTACTCGGAAGTCTGTTTTTGTTCATGAACATATCGTCCATTGGTAATGACGCCAGTTTACCGGTCTGGTTGACAGAGAGCAGCCCCGAAGCAGCAAGCATCATTTTGTTGCGCTTTATCACACGGGTATCCGGTTCCGGAAAGAGGTCTGCCTGGATGGAACGCTCAACTGTTTGTTCTGAACGCAGGTCCGTTGTTCCTGAAACCGGGGTTTCCTTTTTTTCCTGTTTTGTTTCGGTTGCAGCTTTTTTACCAGGATGTTCCGCTGAAAGAGCAACGGGTGTCGCCTGCCCTGCGGGCACATCCCCGGCCGGAACGACTGTTACCTTTGCCGTACGACGGTATGAATCTGTATCATACAGCCTGCGCGGCCTGTCTGTCCGGTGAGAAAGAGTGGTTCCTTTATAACGGAGTTCAATAACCTGGACCGGCCGGATACTGTCAGAGGCATTTTGCCGGCTTAAAAAAAGCAAGGGAATCACGATGGCTGCAGCACAGGCTGCCGAAAGGCCAATCCTTCTCAAAAGCCTGACATTGTAAAAGCGACGGACTTTTTGCTCCATGCGGATCCAGGATGCCCCGGTGTCAAAAGACACAGGTGCCTGGTTCATCCGGTTGCGAATGGTTTGGATCCACTTATCGTTGTTTGCTTTCATATTCTTTTATAAGCCTGACAAGCAGGCATTTAGCCCTATAAAATTGTGAGGATGAGGTCCTTTCCTGTATGCCCAGCTGTTGGGCAATCTCTTTATGGGACATGCCATCAAATACATAGAGATTGAAAACTGTCCGGTACCCCGCTGGTAAATCCCCTATTAAACGTTGCAACACATCAAGGGGAATTTTTTCGGTGGCTTCTTCCAGAAAGGAGTCCCCTGTGGGATCAGGGACCGATTCAACCGGTTTGCTTTCCCTGAGCACATCTTTTTTCCGGTAACTCTGCAAACAGGTATTGATCATGATCCTTTCCATCCAGGCCCTCAAAGAACCTTCTCCCCTGTCTGTGAATTTATCCAGTGAACGGAATACCTGCATAAATCCGTCATGCATATAATCCTCTGCCTCTTCCCTACCCGGGGAGTACCGCAAACAAACTGTAAACATGCGCTTTGCGTACTTTTCGTATATTTCTTTCCAAAGCTCCCTGTCTTTCATCTGCTTTTATGGTCAATCTTTAAATGCACGAGGCTCAGTAATACTGCTTATTGAAAAAATATTTCTTACTTAGACGCAGTATAAAAACAAATGCTGCAATTATTATACAGAAAGATCAATCTAAAGTAACAAAAATATGAGACGAACCATTAAAATTACCTTATTAATTACTGCGGCCGCCCTGATCATGACTTTGGGTTCCTGCAGCAAATGGCTGAATCCGGGCGAAGAGACTCGGGTTGTATGGGCTACCATATTAACCTCTTATGACTTGCCCTTGAGTGAGGAATATCCCTATTATTTCATCACCGATGACACTTTGCTGTACTGTCCTATGAACCACACCTCTATCAACGATGATTTTGAACCTATAGACGGTCAGAGGCTCATCCTGTATTACAAATTCCATAGCACAACTACCCAGGTAGAAAGTGATCAAGAAGAGACACTAGAGCCCGGGGACATCAAGTACATTGACATTGTACAGATGCAACTGGTTGACACTAAGAATTTCATTAATACAAGCGAGCCGGACACCCTTGGTACTGACAGGGTTGAGCCGCAATATTTATGGTTTGCAGGAGGCGGACTGGGTACAAAGCGCTACCTGAACCTTCAACTTTCCATACAGGCATACAATCCGGAAAAGCATACCTTTAGCCTGGCTTATGACCTGAACCGGGAAACGCCCCTGGAAGAGGGCTACTATTGCCTGGAATTGCGTCATCAGAGCAAAAACGATCCCCTGATCAACAATTACACTACCCTGCTGTCTTATCCTCTTGAAGGTGCTTGCATAGAAGAAGGAGTTAAGGGGTTGAAAATCAAAGTAAACACGATTACTCACGGACTTAAAGTCTATACACTGGATTATTGATCTGCTTTTATGGTTAAATGCAGTTTTGCTCCGCCCCGCTTTTTAAGCGGGGTTTTTTTATTTTTGTAGAAAATTAGATTATGAAGCATTATGCCTTATTGATAGCAGCCATGATGGTGATTAGCTCCTGCAGTCCGGGACAGGATGAACTTACGCTGGTTGTTGGCACATATACAACCGGAAATAGTCATGGAATCTATACATTAAAATTATCTCTTAAGACCGGGGACTTGGTATTGCTTGACAGCACGGCAGCTGACAACCCTTCTTATCTGGCAGTGACCACCGGTCAGAACCTGGTTTATGCTGTTCATGAAAGCGGTCCTGCCTCGGCTTTGTCTGCGTTTTCATACAGCGGAGAAATCGGTAATCTGGTGCTACCCGGGCGTAAAGAGAATGACTGTAATCTGAAACCACTCTGGCGCATTGAAAATCCCGGATCGGACCCCTGTCTTGTGGCCGCTGATCCTGCCGGACGTTATGTGGTCACGGCAGACTATTCTTCAGGCTCCGTGACTTTTTATGGAATGGAAGGCAACGGTATCGAACGACAATTCACATTCACCGGATCAGGACCCGATGAGCGAAGGCAACGTTCATCACACGTTCATTGTGTGGTTTTTTCTCCCGATTACCGACACCTTTTCGCAGCCGATCTGGGAGCTGACCGCATATACGTTTTTGACAAAGATTCAGCAGGTATTCCCCTACTCAAAGACACAGTGGGCCTTGACCCCGGAAGCGGTCCCAGACACCTTGTATTCAACCACACAGGCAACAGAGCATACCTAATAAACGAACTTTCAGGAATGGTTAGTGTTTTTGAGCACGACAAAGGTAAACTGAATCAGATTCAATCAATAGTGGCAGACACCTGTCAGGCCCGCGGGAGCGCCCACATAGCCCTATCGGGAGATGGCCGGTTCCTGTATGTTTCTACGCGGTTGCAGGGTGACGGGTTGGTCATTTTCCGGGTAAATGGGGCCGACGGCAGGCTGACAAGGGCAGGATACCAGCCAACAGGAAGCCACCCAAGGCATTTTTTGATCACCCCTGATGACCGGTGGGTTCTGGTATCATGTAAAAATGAAAACCACATAGAAGTATTCAGCCGGGATGTGCAATCGGGGCTTCTCAACGATACGGGGAAACGTATGATTCTGGAACAACCTGTCTGTATAGGGGTGTTGTAGTTCCAGGCCTGGGTTGCAGTATCAAGGCGGGGTTATAGTATCAGGAAAGTAGGTTCTTTGTGTTTGATGAAAGTTCCTTCATCCAACTCCCTGAAAGCCAGGTCCAGTTCTTCTTTAGTATTCATGACAATGGGGCCGCCCCAAGATACGGGTTCATTCAGGGGTTTCCCGGCAATGACCAGGAATCGTGCACCCTCCGCTCCGGAAAGGGCGCTCACTGTATCGTTAGCTTCTTCTGACGTTCCGGTAGGTGCCATGAGCATGGCACATCCCTTTGTTTCAAAAGAATCCAGTCCTTCTGCCTGGAGCTTGCCGTCCAATAGATAAAAGAATAAGGTATGGCTATTGGGGGTCTGGTCAGATTCCCAACGGGTATTGGGCGCCAAGGTTATATCCAGATACTGAACCTCCCTGAAACCCCCGTTCATTGGTCCGCTATGACCGTTAAAATTTCCTGAGAGAACCCTTACCACTGCACCATCGGAGTTTAGCACGGGTACGTCTTCCTGAAGGATATCCCTGTATGTGGGAATGGTCATTTTCTCACTGGCAGGCAGGTTGACCCATAACTGGCAACCCAGCATGCGTGGCGATGCTTTTGGCATTTCCTGGTGAATGATCCCGGAACCGGCTGTCATCCACTGACATTGCAGGTTCCCTATGGTTCCTTTGTTTCCAAGACTGTCCATATGTTCTATGGAGCCTTCCACCAGGTAGGTCACTGTCTCTATACCGCGGTGAGGATGCCATGGGAATCCCCTGGTATAATCATCTGGATCTATGGAATCAAAACCGTCCAGCATCAGGAACGGATCGTATTGTTTAATGGTTTTAAGGCCCAATACCCTGCGTAACCTCACGCCGGCGCCATCAACGGCATCTTTTCCGCGATCGGTTCGTATGCAAATTCTTTTCTTCATATAGTATTTTTTTATGATTCCAGGAGCAACAATTCTTCCTGCGTGAAGGCAGGGGCAGCGGTTGATCCCAGGTTTTCTTCCAATTGTTCTATAGTTCTGGCACCAATGAGTACCGAGGTCACCCGTGGATCTTTCAGGAGCCAGGAAATGGCCATCTGGGAGAGCGTCTGGCCCCGTTTGTCGGCTACCGTCTTCCATCGCCTTATCATCTCCAGCAACCCGTGCGTTATGTTTTGCCGCCTCAGGGCCCCTGTAGGTCTGTCAGCCCTGGATCCGGCGGGTATGCCATCCAGGTATTTGCCAGTAAGCATTCCCTGTGCCAGGGGTGAAAAGGCAATGCACCCCACCCCTTCTTTTTCCAGCAGATCCAGAAGACCCTGTTCCACCCGGCGTTCCAGAAGGGAATATTTGGGCTGGTGGATCAGACAGGGCGTGCCCATGTTGCGAAGGATGGAAAAGGCTTTCTTTGCTTTATCTTTTGGGTAATTTGATATCCCGGCATACAGCGCTTTCCCGCAGTGCACGGCCTGCGCCAGGGCGCCCATGGTTTCTTCCAGCGGGGTGTCCGGATCGTGCCTGTGTGAATAAAAAATATCCACATAAGGCACTCCCATCCGCTGTAGGCTCTGATCCAGGCTGGCAAGCAGGTATTTGCGCGAGCCCCAGTTTCCGTAGGGTCCGGGCCACATGTCGTATCCTGCCTTGGTGGAAATGATGAGTTGGTCACGGTAGGCCGCAAGATCCTGTCTCAGGACTTTCCCAAAATTGCTTTCTGCAGAGCCGTAAGGGGGACCGTAATTGTTAGCCAGATCAAAATGGGTGATTCCGCAGTCGAATGCCCTGAGGATTATTTCGCGTCCGCTGGAAAAATCGTCCACGTCTCCAAAATTGTGCCACAATCCAAGGGATATGGCAGGAAGTTGAAGCCCGCTGCGGCCGCTTCGGCGGTATGACATCTGATCGTATCTGTTTTCAAATGGTATATAACCCATAATATGCAAATATAAAGTGCAAATATAATCTTATTTTTGCAGGTAAATTTTAGATCATGACACATAACAGGTATTTAAAAATTTTGGTACTCCTGATAACAGGAACGTTTTTTGTTCCAAGACTGGGAGCCCAGCACCACACCTTCCACAACACAGATCTTTCAGACAGCATACGTGTTGACCTCCTTCTGGATATGCTTACCCTGGAAGAAAAGATAAACCTGCTCTCAACCAACCTGGGGGTTCCGCGGCTGGGAATACGCAATGCCTGGCACTCGGAAGGGTTGCACGGCATGGCCCTGGGCGGTCCTGCCCACTGGGGAGGAAAAGAGGACTCCCCCACAAGCACTTTCCCACAGGCCTACGGACTTGGTTCTACCTGGGACACAGCATTGGTAAAAAAAGTAGCTGAAATTGAAGCACAGGAGATCCGGTATTACACGCAACGCACCCCTGAGCCCAAAGGTGGTCTGGTGATGCGTGCCCCAAATGCCGACCTGGCAAGGGACCCGCGCTGGGGAAGGACCGAGGAAAGCTTCGGCGAGGACGCATACCTGGCAGCTCAGATGACCGTGGCCTTTATCAGGGGATTGCAGGGAGATCATCCCCGCTAT
>Ga0255347_1007461_pt1 | contig 11385 bp, 12 predicted proteins | sample wastewater_treat_2_FD_192479 | JGI IMG/M metagenome (GOLD analysis project Ga0255347, IMG submission 192479) | Wastewater microbial communities from Lulu Island WWTP, Vancouver, Canada - plant24 | ecosystem: Engineered > WWTP > Wastewater > Unclassified | place: Canada: Vancouver, British...
CCTTTTAATATGCCTTATGGAACTGCCGGCGGATATGTATTTAGTTCTACAGGCGCAACAACGTTTATTGATGCCGGTACCATTAAATGCGATGATACTTTATTAGTACGCGACAACACTAATTTTTATTCTTACAAAGGAACCGGAAGTAGTGCTACCGGATTACAATACAGCAGCGGTAATGCAAAATGGGAAATAGGAGGGAATAGTTCAGTGGTTGGATTTAACTATACAACAACAAATGGATTTCCTGAAATTGATTCCATCTCGAGTGCAAATACTCTTTTCTCAGGATTTTCTTACACATTAAGTACATCAAGTATGATTACAAACAGCGATTCAGTAATATTCTTGATTGCAAGAGGTGGTAAAGCTTATGTTGTTACTCGTGGACCAGGCACTACAAGTCATACTTTTTCAGCTGCTGAGGTTTCAGCACTAGGCGTTGGAACAGGAGTAGCTGAAATTATTCCATATTCATTAGAATCAAAGGTAGCTAATGGAAAAAAGTATTATTTCCTTAACGAAAATACGGTAACAAAAGCAATAACAATTCAATAAAGAATTGTCCCTTTATAAAGCAAATTAGCGCATAAAAACCTCGCATTGAAATTTTCAATGCGAGGTTTTTTGTTTTTAAAAATTAGTGAATACCTAGATGATTTAATTCGTCGAGTGAAATGGTAGGTGGCATTTCATTATTCAGCAATTTACGTTTCACTAAAGCCCCTGCGTTAGCGGCATCGCTCTCAGAATTAAATCCACGGTTGCCTGAAACTGCCGGAATGGTTGGTTGATGAATCATTTTTTTTTCGTTCACCATTATATCATATCCGTAACCGTTAGTAGCAGCATCATTTTTAAAAACAATCACTTGAATTTTAGCTTGACTGTCGGGTGTGGATGAAACCAATGTATCTTGAATGATGGAAGTACTATCATTCGATGCCATTACTGAATCGGCCGCAATAGCAACTGTAGTGGATTCATTTTTAGATCCACATGAACAACAAAAAACAAGTCCAATAAAAAGAGCTGATATTTTCATTCAACAAGTATAAATAAAAAAGGAATCTCTTAGAGATTCCTTTTGAATATTATCGTGAAATATTTCAACTTTTAGCATTAGATCTTTGAAAGTTCGTTTTTCAAATAATCAATTACATTTACTTCGGTAGCATCAATATTTTTGATTTCAGCAATATACCAACTAACCCAATCACCTAAGTGTAAGAGATAGATAGAACGTTGCAGTTGAGTTGTTCCTTTTGAGTGAATCTCGATATAGCCCGGAGCATATTTTTTAAATACTTCTGAGCAGATATCCATACGCTTTTGTGTGCGAGCATAATCGTCTTCGCTTCTCAGCATTAATACCACCGCATCAGGATGCGATTCTGTCCAGCCTACAAGCTCATTATGATTCATTTCAGGCAATACATGATGCCAGCAAAGCATTTTACTGTTTTCGTTGATTTGTTGACGTAATCGAACCGCCACACCTTCGTAGCGAGCTTCGCAATAAATAATTGGCATTTTACCAACTAGACGTTCAGCAACACTGTAGGCTTCTTTGCGAATCGCCTCTTGTTCTGACTCGAGTAATGCAATTGTTTTTTGTAGATCGGCACGGAAGGCATTCCCGAGTAATCCGTATCCTTCAAAAGCATAGAATAACTGAGTGAAAGAATATCCAAAGCAAGAGCGTGGAGGCATTCCTCCCGGGATTGTGATAGTATCGCAATTATTTTCTTTTGCCATTGCAGCAATTTTACCACCTGAAGTGATGCAACAAATTTTAGCACCTTTCTTCAAAGCAGCTTGCATGGCTTGTACGGTCTCTTCTGTATTTCCCGAGTATGAACAAATCATTACTAGCGTATGTGCATCAACAAATTCAGGAATAAAATAGTCCTTGTTAACAGTAACAGGAACCTTAAGCTCTTTATCAGTAACCTGCGCCATAATGGATCCTCCGATCCCTGAACCGCCAAGTCCGGTAATTAAAATATTACGAATGGGTTGAGCAGAAGGAGTTAACTTTGCGTTTTCTCCAATAGTAATAGCCTCTTTCATTTGATTCATGAAGTTGGCAATCAGGTCTTTCATTAACATGTTAAAATGGTTCTTTAATTTCGGTGAAGCAAATATACGTGTGAAGGCCTCTTTACGTTACAGTAAAATCATAATTTATACACGAGTTTATGAAGATCGTTAGGTTGATAATTCTTATGCTCTTAGTGGCTCTCTTTGGGGGCTGTACCGACGAGAACGGAGCATTTAATGTCTTTGATGTGCAACAGGATGTCGACCTCGGAAAGCAGTTTAATGAACAAATACTGGCAGATCCAGGGCAATATCCTATACTCGAACGCAAGGAAAACGAGGAGTTATATGGTGATATCGACGGATTGGTAAAAGAAATTCTATCGTCGAAGGCTATTCAGCATCGAAACGACTTTAAATGGGAGGTTTTTATTATTGAGAATGATACCATCCTTAATGCCTTCGCAACGCCGGGTGGCTACGTATATGTTTATACCGGTTTAATAAAATATTTAGATAGCAAAGATCAGTTGGCCGGCGTATTAGGACATGAAATTGCGCATGCTGATTTAAGGCATAGCACCGAACAATTAACTAAGTCTTATGGGCTAGGGTTGATCATTAAATTTTTCTTTGGAGATAATGGTACTTTGGCGAATATGGCAGGCAGTTTAGTGGGATTACAATTCAGCAGAGAGGATGAGACCGAAGCCGATATGCAAAGTGTAGTGTATTTGTACGACACTCAATACGACCCCCGAGGCGTTGCTCGATTTTTTGAGAAGATGGAAGCACAAGGCGAGACCTTAGGACCATTGGTTTTTTTAAGTACGCACCCGAATCCCGATAGGCGAGTAGACAAAATCATGTTGAAGTGGAAAGAACTTGGAGGGAAAAAAGGAATAACGGATAAGGAAGGCTATGCAGAAATAAAAAAACTGCTGCCATAAGCAGCAGGATTCAGGAGATTACCGGAGGCGCGATTGAAAATGGTTCTTAAGAAAAGGGGTTGGATTCAAACTTACGCGAAAGGGATCGGCTTAAGGGAAATGTAACGAGCGCACTTTTTGCTGATGTTGGTAAAACACCCCCAGTAATACTTCCTGCCTGAATTGTACATGGCTATTGTAATCAGGTTCGAAAAAAATTTTAGTATCGAAACGTAACTCCATCACTTTTAAAAAGTGAAGGGCAACGCGATTTTGAAAATCAACATGCACACCTTGTTTGTTTAAGCCATTGGCAAAAACTCTCGATTGATTCCTCCAAACAAGGAGGTCTTTAAAATAACTCTCGTTAATCATAAACTGAAAACTAAGTCCGTATTCACTGCGGATATAGCTATGCTTTGTTGTTAGCAGATTTTTTTCTTCCGGCTGAAAATAAATACCGTTACGAGGAATAGATGCAATTTTAATTGTAGCTAAGGAGCCCGAAAAGTTGGAGTTTTTCCAGAAGTTATTGCTCCACCCATAAGCATATTCAATTCGAGCAGGATTAAAAAATCCTTCAAGCCAAATTGATTTTTCTTTGCCGTCGATAATAGTTTTATCCCATAAGTTAAGCCAACGCGAAGAGATGTATAACATGTGAGAGGTTTCCCATTTCTTTTCAGATGTTTTATTCCATTGCAATTGAAGCTTAAAGTAATCACTACTGATTATCCATGTACTATCAATAAAATGTAGATAGCTTATCTCTGTGCGAAAAACATGCTGGAAAGTATATTTCGAATTCGTTTTACCCCTATATAAAACATCACTTAGTCCTTGAAACGAAAGCGTCGAATAGTGATTGTCATTGCCTCTATTTTCCTGCGCATATGCTGCCGTTAAACTGCCCGACAACCATAACTCAGAAGAGTCAGGTGCCAGCTGAGCAAAGGCGGCATTCAGCGCAGAAATTAATAATAACGATATCAACAATACAATTTTCATTCCTCAGTTTTTACAGTACGTTACAGGCATAGTAATTCCAGTCCCTGTAAGAGAATTTTTTTAGCACAGCGACTATAAGTCGCTTTTAAGTGAATAATAAAATACTGTTGTATAATGTCATCTTACGGAAAGACATTATAGTTGCTTCATTGCCGTATTGTTTACAGCAAAATAATAGTTTATACCACTGTAATTATTCAGTGTTATTTAGATATAGGATTGTAAACGGAAGAGGCCCTCTTCTTCACGTTTAAATTGATTTCCGCATTACGGCACGGAACATTGATTTAATCTTGTATAGGTTCGTTACTTATAAAATAACTTCGAAAAACGATCTGAACTCTATTTTGCGAATATATATTGTTTAGTAATCTCTCCCCAAATAATTAGTGCTTCATTTTTCAATATAAATGTTAATAACATATGAAATTATGTGCACGCCGCACGTTTTAAGAATGAAGAGAGCACCGATATCATTGATGTAAATTTCAACTATTTAATTAAGTAGATTAATAAAAAAAGGCATATCATTTGATATGCCTTTTTTTAAATAATAATATTAATCAACTTTTTATGAAATTGTTCGACTGTTTAATTGGTCCTTTTGTTTCTTGGTCTATGTTTAAGACAAAATAAGTTAATATTAGATTACTTCAACATTTCATCAATCGTTTGCATGGTAACAGCGTGGTATCCTGAACGAGCTTTAACGTAAATTGCTTTCGCCATTTCTTTTCCGTCGGGAGTAGCAATCATTGCTTCAAAGAGTGGTTTAACAAATTTTCTGCGACCTACATGACATAAAAATTCATTGAGTGCTTTATATCCTTCTTTATATTGACTGTTGATAGTATGTAATAACCAATCGCATTTTATCTCTGCATTTCCGGATGCCGTGAAATGGAATGCTGCATCTAAATCTTTCATTTGTTTCTCATCCATTTTCTCTGGCAGCTGACGTAAGAAATACAACCACTGATGTGTATTCCATCCTTCAACAACTAAATCTTTTGCGGGCGTACCTTTCTTGAACTGATCAGCCGCTGCGCCAGCCATATCAAGGGCTTTTGATGTAATTACTGGACAATTAGCAGGTAGTCCGGGTCCATAAACCCAAGCATCAATATTTATTTTTGATTTTAATGCTGCATCATCATGAATTAATTCTTTGTTTAGATAATCGAGGAATACATCGGTTGTAATACTTTGAAATGCATGTTCAGCAAAATACTTTTTAAGAAACGCATCCCATTTCTCACGACCTACAGCCATCTCAATAGTAGTCAAGAAAAATCGCCCTTTCTCGTACGCAATATCGCTCATTCCGTCATCCGGATCTCGGTCTTTCAAATTCAAGTAAAGATGTGAATCAGGATTATTATTCCCCAATTCTTTAATGGTATTTTCTAATTCTCCCTTACTCAAAACCGTTAGCATATCTGCATAATCTCTTCCGTATAATTTTTCCATAATACGCGTTTCGAAATATACCGTAAAGCCTTCGTTCAACCAGAAATCATCCCATGTAGCATTGGTTACTAAATTCCCACTCCAACTATGTGCTAACTCATGCGCAATTAACGCTACAAGTGAACGATCTCCTGCAAGTATTGTCGGTGTTGCAAAAGTAATTCGTGGATTTTCCATTCCGCCGAAAGGGAAACTTGGAGGCAATACCAATACATCATATCGTCCCCATGCATAAGGGCCGTATAATTCTTCTGCAGCAGCAATCATTTTTGGTAAATCAATAAACTCATTCGCAGCTTTATCTAGTGTTACCGGCTCAGCAAATACTCCGCTTCTGTTGTCGTACGCATGGAATTTAAAATTACCAACTGCCAACGCCATCAAGTAAGAAGGAATTGCTTGAGGCATATTGAAATTGTATTTCCCGTCGGCATGCAATATCGTGTCATTTTCTGCACTCATTACTGCCATTAAATCCGGAGGACAAGTAATGGTTGCACTGTAAGTAAAACGTACCCCCGGACTGTCCTGCAAAGGAATCCAAGTTCGTGCTAAAATGGCTTGACTTTGTGTAAAGAGGAATGGCGTTTTTCCTCCGGCTGTTTGTTCTGGACTTAACCATTGTACCGCGGCAGCATCAGGTGATGTTGAGTATTTTATGCGAACTTTTTTAGTAGTTGGTTTAATGGCAATAGCAAGATCGCTGCCTAAAAACTCAACGGGCTTCGCCAATTCAAATGAAGTAGGCATATTGTCGTCGAGCCAAACTGAATCGATTGTTAAATCACGAGTATCTAGGTGAAGTGTATTAACTTTACCTAAATTATCGATCGATAATTCGGCAAATCCCGATAATTTTTTCGAAGCAAAATCAACGTTTAAGTCGAGTTTAAGATGTTTCACTACCGCTTCTTCTGGCTTGGCGAAAGAGTGATGATCGATGTTATGCATAGTCTTTTCTACGTTTTTCTGTTTTTCTTGGCAGGCGGAAAATACACTTATCACGAGCGCCGCCGATAATATTGATTTGAACATTGTAGTGTTTACAGGTTGCGTGTAAAACTAAATAGAATACTGTTTCAAACCTTTAAGTTCGTAGCTGTAAAATAGGATTTTCCTCCACAGCCCTTGTTAATGAAAAAGCCATTAGTTGAACGTATTAAAAAGTTCCTTAAAAGAACCTTCATTATCGCCGGTGTCTTTTTCTTTCTAATATTGGGATTTGCCTTCACAACAGGCCCATTTTATCTGTATAATTGGCTAGGTCAATCAGTTAGCGAATATCATTTTACTCCAAAGCATATCATCATTATGGGAGGATCGGGGTATCCGAGCGAGTCTGCCATGATGCGCAGCTTTTATGCTGCCAAGCTGGCTAAAGAATTTCCGGGAAGTGATGTATATGTTACGCAACCGGCTGCCGATTTCGTTGAAATACCCAAAACGGATGCTTACGGCATTATGAAAGACCTTATTACCCGAGGTGTCGATAGCAGTAAAATTTACCTAGAAACCAGAGGAAAAAACACTAGGGAAGAAGCCCTGAATGTTATTGTAATGAGTTCGCAAATAATTAATGAACCTTGTGTCATAGTTACCTCTCCCGAGCATATGCGCAGATCGATACTTACCTTTCGGAAGGCAGGATTTAAGTTTCTGGGAGGACAGTCAACATTTAATGCCTCGGGGCCTCAACAACTCGAATACCACGACAAAAATCTTGGCGGAAGGAACATTCCTTTGCCCGAAGTAGGAGAGAGTATCCAACTTCGGTACCAGTTCTGGAACCATTTGAGATACCAAGTAATCTGTTACAGAGAGCTTTTTGCCTTGTTCTGGTATAAAGTCAAGGGTTGGGCATAGAATTGAATTACATTTGTTTTATCTTAGTATACCGTTACAAACACAAAATGACCAAATTCTTCAAATATTTAATTTTTCCGGTACTGCTGTTCATGGTTATATCAGGTTGCGTTAAAGACAAATATGAACCAACTGTCACTAATAATCAGTGCGATACTACGTACTACGCACGTGAAATAAAACCAATAATAGTGGCTAATTGCGCAATCAGTGGTTGTCACGATGGACACCAAGCGACGCCTAATTTTAACAGTTTCATAGAGTTAAAGGCAGTTATTGAGGAAGATGACAATGGTAAATCAGAATTGCTTTATAGATTAGATTTGCCATTGAATGATCCGTTGCATATGCCGGTCGATGGAAGATTGTCACATGACGATGAGGATAAATTAGAGGAGTGGATTGACAACGGATATGTTGGTTGCTAATTAGTTTTTTCAGACTTTTATGCTCCAATTTCATCTCTTGAAAAATAGCAGCCGATATTTCATTTACTTGTCACTTGTTTACCTTCTTTCGGGATGGTCAACAGTTGCTTTTGGTCAAGACGATCTTTTAAAAATGTTGCAGCAAAGTGATAGTTCTACCTATAAACGCCCAGTAGGTGCGGCTTTCAAAACCATAAAAATTATTAATCTTCAAACTGCCGAATTACTTGGGAAGCAATTGATGGATGTACGTATCACTCATCGTTTCGGAGCAATCGGTACTTCTTCGAACGGCAAAAGTTCTTATCATAATATTTGGGGTTTTGATGAATCGAGTGATATTCGAATTGGTTTCGATTTCGGAATATCCGATAATTTAAATGTTGGCTTTGCTCGCTCTAAAAATCACGAAAATTGGGAGCTGTCGGGTAAGTATCGCTTCTTGCGTCAGCGTAGGAATAACAGCATTCCTTTTACTGCCGCTTTATTTGCCAACATGACCTTTTCAACCAAAGAAGATCCTCGATTAATCTATGATAGTCCTTCTTCATCAGAAGAATTCTCTCGACGTTTTGCTTACTCATCACAACTTGTTTTACAACGTAAATTCTCTAAGCGTCTCTCGATGGAATTAGTACCTGGATTAGTCTATCACAATTTTGTTGAAAGCTATGAAGATAATCTGGCATTGACGTGCGGAGTAGGAGGGAAAATCAGAGTTACTAATAGTATGTCGGTAATTGGAGATTATGTTTTTAATTTCGGAGAGGTAAGAGGAATTGGTAATAAATATGGGTTTTATAATCCCTTAGGTTTGGGCGTGGAATTTGAGACCGGCGGACATGTTTTTTCTCTCATGTTTACCAACGCATCGGTGATTACCGAAACGGAATATATGACCGATACGGTAGATACTTGGGAAAAGGGAGGAATGCGCTTCAGCTTTACCATATCACGATCATTCCATCTCAAAAAGAATATGGAAAAACCGAAAGAATCTGAAGGATAGGTTCACTTTAATTAGCGCTTCACATATTTTAATAGATAGTAACTTATTGGTAGGTTTGCAGCTACGATAATTCCTGAATGTCACAACAATTGCCTGCTTCAACTTTGAATACTGCAACAACCGATACGTTGATGCATACCGATTCTTTGTTACGAGCTACCGGTAGGCCGTTTCGCTTTCAGGATAATGATAGCACTACTGAGGATCAGCCCGATACAGCCTATGTGGAGAATTTGCCGCTTAATGGCCCGGGAATTTTCAAAGGACATGCACTAAAAACACAGCATCCCAATGCTCGCCCTTTGAATGATTTTGTGAGCGATTGGTTTACCCTTTCTCTTATAGCCCTCATCGGATTTTTTACTTGGTTCAGGTATTTCTATTACCGAATATTCAAACAATTACTCTCGGCTTACTTCAATATTACCGCTACAAATCAAATTGTTAGAGATGAAAGTGTTTTATTGCAGAGAGCTTCATTAGTACTTTCAACAATTGCCTATTTGTTGGCCGGATTGTATTTATATCAGCTAAGCGTTCACTATAATTGGCAAATTACTTGGCTGCAAAAAGGACTAATTCGATTTGTATTATTAGCCGTTGCAGTCGCCTTGGCCTATTCATCTAAAATGGTGATACTAAGAATATTCAGCTCTGTGTTCAACCAAGAAAGGCCTGTCGCTCTCTATATCTTCAATATCTTTTTGATGATTATGATGGTAGGATTAATTCTCCTTCCCGTGAATATTATTTTAGCATATTCTCCAGCGGTAGTTAGAGAAGTTACCATTCAGATTTCGGTCTTCATAATTGCTGCAATGTTCATTTACCGCCTCATCCGCGCTATCGGAATTTGGATCGGAATCCCGGGGTTCTCATTTTTCTATTTGTTTTTGTACCTTTGCGCTTTCGAAATCGCCCCTCTCCTGATTATCTGGAAACTCAGTACCCTCTAGAGGAAGCAATTCGAAAAACCCCGGTAACACATCTCGTGTTCAATTAATCCTGCGGCAGCCCTTGAAAGTTAAATCTATACTCGTAACTCAACCGAAACCGGAAACTGAAAAGTCGCCTTATTATGATTTGGCTAAGAAGTATTCTTTAAAGATCGACTTCAGACCATTCATTCATGTAGAAGGTATTCAGGCAAAGGATTTTCGTAAAGATCGTATTAATATCACCGAACATACGGCAATCATCTTGACAAGCCGTCATGCAGTTGATCATTTCTTCCGTCTCTGTCAAGAGATGAGAATTACTAATATGGAAGAGCTGAAATATTTCTGTATTTCAGAGGCAACAGCTTTTTATCTTCAGAAGTATATAACTTTCCGTAAACGTAAAATATTCTATGGAAAACAGAATATCAACGATTTATTGGAGGTGTTGAAGAAACATAAGAAGGATAAGTTCTTAGTTCCTTGTTCTGATATTGCTAAACAAGAAATTACCGATACGTTGGGTGCACATGGTTTCGAGTACACAAAAGCAACGATGTATAAAACAGTTTGCAGCGACTTGAGTGATCTTGCCGATGTGAAATACGATATGTTAGTGTTCTTTAGCCCTGCGGGAATTGCTTCTCTTTACAAGAACTTCCCTGACTTTCAGCAGAATACAACCTTAATCGCTGCCTTCGGACAAACTACTTCTCAAGCGGTACTCGAAGCAGGTTTGCGCCTCGATATCCAAGCGCCAATTCCTGAAGCGCCATCTATGACGATGAGTATTGAGAATTACCTTAAAAAGAATAAATAATTTCAACCAAAAAATATCGTCAGAAGCCCGCGTTCATCGTGGGCTTTTGTATTTTTCGGAATTCATACCATGGTTACGTCAACAAAACCTCGAAAAGATTTCACCCTGCCGGCAGCTGCTCGTATCAAGAGCAAGAAGGTAATGGATCGCCTTTTTGAAAAAGGAACAGGCCTCTGGCAGTCGCCTTTTCGTATGGTTTTCACTACTATACCGTATAATGAAGAGCAGCCTGTAAGGGTTGGGGTTTCCGCGCCAAAGCGTAAAATGAAGAAAGCAGTAGACCGTAATCGTATGAAACGCCTCATGCGCGAAGCTTTCCGCCTTAACAAACAACCTATTCTCGACTATTGCCGCCAACAGCAAATCGGCTTGGCCATATTGTTCATTTCTCAGTGCAATACACTTGTATCTTTTCGTAAAACGGAAGATAAAATAATAATACTTTTACGACGTTTAACTACCGAAAATGCGCCGACTGCTAAGCTCCCTGATGATCGGAATGATCAGGTTCTATAAAGGAGCCATCTCTCCACACCTCGGAAAAGCATGCCGTTATACTCCTACTTGTTCGGAGTATGGAGTGCAAGCCATTAGCAAATATGGTCCGCTAAAAGGTGGTTGGCTCACACTAAAAAGGATTTTATCCTGTCACCCTTGGGGCGGACATGGCTACGATCCGGTTCCTTAAAATTGACAAGCTAAATCTATGCTATCACGCTTAAAAAACAGTTTTCGTCGTTTAAAATTATGGATGATTGTACTGCTCACCGGTACCGTTTTTCTTTCTTTTAAGGCGGTTGATGATAATTACTTTGAGATAAGCCGCAACCTCGATATCTATACTACCATCCTCCGTGAATTATCGGTGTATTAT
>Ga0255347_1007470_pt1 | contig 11367 bp, 9 predicted proteins | sample wastewater_treat_2_FD_192479 | JGI IMG/M metagenome (GOLD analysis project Ga0255347, IMG submission 192479) | Wastewater microbial communities from Lulu Island WWTP, Vancouver, Canada - plant24 | ecosystem: Engineered > WWTP > Wastewater > Unclassified | place: Canada: Vancouver, British...
TGGCCTCGGAGCCCAGGAATACCGCCAGCTTGCCGTACTCCGCGGGGTCGCCGTAGCGGCCGAGGGGTATCCTCGAGAAGGACTCGGCGCTGACCTCCTCGAAGGTCAGTCCCTTCCTCTTCGCGAGGGCCAGGTCGAGCTGCCTGATCCTCTCCGTGTCGAAACGCCCGGGCCCGATGGCGTTCACCAGGATGCCGCGGGGCGCCAGTTCGGACGCCAATGTCTTCGTGAGGCCGATCACGCCGAGGCGGAAGGTGTTCGACAGGATCAGGTTCTCCAGCACCTCTCTGACCGACGAGGACGTGGAGTTCACAATCCTGCCCCACCCCTTCTTCTTCATGAGCGGCAGTACTTCCCTGATGGCCCTCACGTAGCTCAACAGGGTAAGCTCGAAGGCGGCAATCCAGCTTTTGTCGTCGAAGTCGTCGAATGTCCCGGCTGGAGGACCTCCGGCGTTGTTCACCAGCACGTCCACAGAGCCGGACTCCTCCGAGGCGAAAGCGACTAGCCTCGCTATGTCCTCAGGTTTGGTTATGTCGCAGGGAAGATGCCTTGGCCGGCGGCCTGCGACCCTCTCCAGCTCTGCCGAGGTCGCGGCCAGCCTGTCGGCGTCCCTCCCCGTTATCACCACCGAGGCGCCCTCCTTGAGAAACTCCCCCGCCACCGCCCTTCCCAGGCCGGAGCTCGACGCAAGCACCAGCACTGTCTTGTCCGCAAGTCCGAAATCCATGTCCGTCCCTCCTTTGTGACGCTGTCGGAATAATATAATATAGCACAAGAGGGACAGCAATTACCGCCTCGGCGAAAAAGTGAAGCCATGCCTCCCAATCTCCCTCCTTCAAAATGTCGGCTAAGGTATAATCTCGATAAATAGCCTTCAACGCCCGAAAGGGGGATAAAGATGGATAGGGACAGGATAATTGCAAGCCTTCGACAAAACCGAGAGTTGTTGGCTCGCTTCCACATACGATCACTGTCGCTTTTCGGCTCGGTGGTGCGAGGCGAGGCGCGATCAGGCAGCGACGTCGACATACTGGTGGAATTCGAACAGGACGCCCCGATTGGGTTGTTCGAATTTATACGACTGAAACAGGAATTAAGTACTCTGCTCGGCATGGAAGTGGATTTGGGGATGCCGGATGCGCTTCATCCCGCTCTGAAAGAAAACATACTCAAGGAGGCCGTTCATGTCTCCTAGAAAGTGAGATTTCAGGAGTTGCTTCCTATGCTGGAAAGCCTACAGCGACAGGTTGCCAACGGTAATCAAAGAGGATGATCGCGATGTTTGCATTGGTCAAGGCTGATCGAAGTCTTACACACCGCGTTCAAGGACATCGGACTTGCCGGACCAAGGGACTGTCACAGTGCGGATGCCGCAAACCTCGCACTCTACCCTCGGTAGAGGAGCGTGGATCAGAGTCTTATACTGGAAGAATCCGGGAACCCTCCACTCTCGCATTTCGCTGTCGAGGACCTTGCGCTCGCGGCCACATTCAGGACATTCGAAGAAGGCCCCTTCGTGGAAGTCAAGAAAAAGATCAATCCGTCCAAGATCTTTGTCGAAGCGACAGTCTTTCACAAACCATGGAGATGAGATCTCAAGGGCATCTTCTAAAAAAGAAACAGCCATATCGTCGGTGCCTCCCGTATCTCGGATTCATTGCCTATGCTCAATGATACACCACGGCGCGAAACGTGTCACTTTTCGGTTTCAATTCAAGCCGCAGCTATCCGAGTGAAACTCGAAACGGATGTTCCTCGCCCTCACCCTTCCGTTGTAAAAAACCGCCGTGCCGATTCATTTCGCGCGGGGGATCAATACTCCTCAATCGGTTTTTCGTCCATTATCTTCGACACCACTTTCGGAGCCGCCACCCGTTGCCAAGCAGCCTAAATGCCGCGATTGAGTATGTCCATGTATGCCGAGTAGCAGAACAGGCGGTTCCGCTTGCGCGAGGTCAGCTCCTTCACTATTCCCAATCGCTGCAGATGGGCCAGCGCCTTGTTCACCGTCGCGGGAGCAACACCCGTCGCCTCCGATAGCGAGCGCGATGTCGCTATGGGGTGCTGCATCAGGGCGCTTTGGATTTTGAGCGCGGAGGCGGCTGCTCTGGCCAGGGTTTTGATCCTCTCGCGGTCGCGGCACGATAGTTCATGCAACAAGCATGCGCTGTCTATCGCCTCTTGTGCCGCAGTTTTGACCGCCTCGGCAAAAAAAAGAAGCCAGGCTTCCCAGTTACCATCCTCGCGCACGCCGTTCAGCAGCTTGTAATACTCTTGGCGATGCTCTTTGAAATAATGGCTTAGATACAGAACCGGGGAGCGCAACAGGCCCTGCTCGCACAGAATAAGGGTAATGAGCATGCGTCCGAGACGTCCGTTGCCGTCGAGGAAAGGGTGGATCGTCTCGAACTGGACATGAGCGAGCGCGGCCTTGAGAAGAGGAGGCGTAGGCTCCGGCTTGTCATGAAGGAAAAGCTCCAATCTGCCCATGCACTCCAGGATTTCCTCGGGGGGCGGCGGCACGAAGAAGGCATTCCCCGGCCTCGTGCCTCCGATCCAGTTCTGGCTGCGCCTGAACTCGCCCGGGCTTTGATCGGAGCCGCGTCCTTTCGACAAAAGCACTCGGTGGACTTCACGCAAAAGCCTCAACGACATGGGGAACCCACCCTTGAGCATGCTCAACCCTTGTTCGAGAGCGGCCACGTAGCTGCTCACTTCACGCACGTCTTCGATCGGCACGCCCGGCTCCTTATCCAGCTCGAACATCAACAGGTCCGAGAGGGTGGACTGCGTCCCCTCAATCATAGAGGAGAGTACAGCCTCCTTGCGGATGTATGTGTACAGGAAGACGGACATGTCCGGCAGATACATGGATGCGGCGTCCAGCCTGCCAAGCTCCAGCAGGGCAGCGTCGAACTTTCCGCGAAGCTCGGGAGTCCAGTCGATCGGAGGGCTGGGCGGAAGCGGCGCGGGTACGAAGGCCTTTACGATCTCGTCAACGGTCGAAACAGTTACATATCTGCCCTGTGGAGTCCGCTTCATACCTTTCACCTCGATCCAAAAATAAGGCGCGGTTATATTTTAGCATAATGCAACAGTCTAAAATAACTCGCCTCGGGACCAATGCCTGGCGATATTCCTTGTCGACCTGTGCGCGCGGCACGTCGCCGGTGGACACCATCCGCCATTCGGCTTAGTCCTTCACTGGAACAAACGCCAATGACACCCGCCTCCTTGCGTGCTATCCTTTTGCAGATAAATTCCAAAAAAGGGGATGATCGGGTGTTCTCTTGGAAGCGAATCAGGTACGGCATCATGTTCGGTTTTCTGGCGTACATCACATGGGTAGGCTACCAGCACCAGCTTTTGGGGGGAGGAAGGGGCGGAATTCCCACGGTCGACGCGTTGTGCCCCTTCGGCGGACTTGAGGCGGTCTACGCATGGCTGACGTCCGGCGAATGGCTGAGGCGCACCGCGCCCAGCTCTCTGGTGCTGTTCGTCATTGTGGCAGTCCTCACGCTGCTGTTGGGCAGGGTCTTCTGCGGATCCATCTGCCCGTTGGGCAGCATAGGAGAGTTCTCCAACCTGGCCGCGAGAAAATTGGGAATTCGGCGCAGAGAGCTTCCCCCCTCCCTCGACCGGGGGATGAGGCTTCTGAAGTATCTTTTTCTTTTCGTGATCCTGTACATGACCTGGACCACCGGCACCCTGGCCTGGCGTGACCGGGCAGACCCGTGGTCCGCCTGGATGCACCTGTCCTCCGGCTGGGAGGAGATCTCCGCGTCTCCGGGTGGATTTATCGTCCTCTTCATCCTGGTGATTGGAGCGGGGCTCCTCATCGAGCGCTTCTGGTGCCGCTACCTGTGCCCTCTGGGCGCGGCTCTCGGCATACTCCAGAAGTTCAGCCTGACCAAGGTCGCCCGCGAGGAGGATACCTGCATCTCGTGCGGGAAGTGCAACCGCTCGTGCCCCATGGGGCTGGATCCCATGTCGGTCGACCGGGTGACAAGCGCGGACTGCATCTCGTGCGGCCGTTGCGTCGAGGAGTGCCCGGTCCCCGGGACGCTGCGCTTCTCGACGGTCGGGGGCTGGGCGATGTCGGCCCTGTCGGTGGGGTTGCTCGGAGTGACGCTCTACTTCGCCGGCTACGGCGCATCCAGGCTGGCCGGTTACTGGCAGACATTCCCGCCAACGCCCACAGTCTCGACGTCGACCGCGGCCTCGCCGACGGGCGTCCCGCGGAACCCCGACGAGCTGAAGGGGAGCTTTTCGCTCGCTGAGATCGCTTCGGGATACGGACTTGAGCTCTCCTCCATTCTCGAAAAGGCCGGCTGGCCTGCGGACACCGATCCGGACATCAAGATGCGGGAGGCCGCCGATGCGCTGGGGCGCGAGGCCAGCGACATCCGAAACGCGGTGAAGGAGCTCCTGAAAGGGCCGTAGGATATTCACCGAAGGACGGGGGGCGCAGTTTGGCTCCCCGTCCTCGAGTTTCAGCCTACAGATCGAACACGGCCACCACCGGCGCGTGGTCGGACGGCTGTTCCCATCCCCTCGGGGCGCGGTCGATGTAGCAGTCCACGGCCCTCTCCGCGAGTGCAGGCGTCGTCAGCACGTGATCGATCCTCCAGCCGATGTTCCGCTCCAGCGCGTTCTTCACCCGGTAGTCGAAGAAGGAGAACTCCCCCTCTCCCGGACGGAACTTGCGGAACAGGTCGACGAACCCCCAGCTCTTGACATGCTCGAACTTCTGTTGGATGTCCGGGGCGAAACATGGGTGGTCGCGCTTCTTTTCAGGGCTGGTGACGTCTATGTCCGTGGGAGCCACGTTCATGTCGCCAACCCAGGCGATCTTCTCCGTCGTATCGTACTCCCTGTCGATCAGGGCCAGCATCCTGTCCAGGAAGCGGTGCTTGAAGACGTAGTCGGCGTGGTCGATCGCCTTCCCCTGGGGCACGTAGGTGTTGATGAAGAAGAAATCCCCGATGCGGCCGCGTATCACGCGGGTGTCGCACTCGGGCTCCTCTCCGTCGCCGAAGCCTATGGCGAACCCCTCCATCGTGGCCCTGGTGAGGAGGGCGACCCCGTTGTAGGACTTCTCCCCCCGGAAGACCGCCCGGTAGCCCATCTGTTCGAAGGCGTCCTTGGGGAAGCCATCGTCCGTCACCTTCGTCTCCTGGAGGCACAGGACGTCCACCGGCTGCCCCGAGAGCCATCTCTGCAGGGCGGGAAGGCGTGTGCGGACCGAGTTTACGTTGAATGTGGCTATGGAGACCCTGGGCATTGCTGCATCCTCCCTACTGTTCCATGTAGTCTTCCCTCTGGATGACCCCGATGATCCTGTCCCCGCGGAGGAAGGCCGCGACGTTCGAGGCTGCCGCCCTGGCCGCGTTCTCAAGCCCGTTCTCGCACCTGTTGGAGTTGTGAGGCGAGCCGACCACGTTCGGAAGCTCAAGGAAGGGGTGGTCCAGGGCGAAGGGGCCCGCGCCCCACGTCGGCTCCTTCCACCAGACGTCGAAGCCGGCCTGGAACTCCGGGTTGGCCTTCAGGTGGTTGTACAGGTCCTCCTCCACCACAAGGGCCGCCCTGGCTACGTCGAGCAGGATCGCGTTCGGCTTCATCAGGTCGAGCTCCTTCTTCCCTATAACTCCCCTGGTGTGCCTGTTCAGCGGCAGGGAGAGGAGCAGCACGTCCGTGGAGGGCAGTATCTCCGGAAGGTCCTTCAGGGTGCCCATGAAGTGCACCGGGTCGCTGGTCCTGCCGCTCGTGTTGAGGGCGTAAATCTGCATCCCGAACGCGCGCAGAAGGTCCGCCGTGTGACGCCCTATGCCGCCGTAGCCGGCGACTGTGAGCACCTTGTCGCGCAGGCTGGCGGGCGAATAGGCCTTCTGGTTGAACACGCCTCTCGCCAGGTCGTTGTGCAGCGGCACGATGCGCCTGGTGAGTGCCAGCAGCAGCGCCACCGTGTGCTCGGCTATCTGGGACGCCCAGCCGCCCGCATTGCACGCGAGGATCATCTTCTCCGGCAACAGGCTGAAGGGCAGGAACTCCAGCCCGGTGGAGACCGACTGGAAGAGCTCGACCCCCCCGAGCAGCGGGTACTCCTCCACCCGCACCTCGTTGTTGAAGAAGAAGGGCATTACAACGTTGGCCGACGACAGCACGGCCGCCCGCTTCTCCTCCGGGACATCCGACAGGTAGACGACCTCGGCCGCTCCGTCCAGGCCGTCCTCAATAGCGGCGCGAACGCTCTCCGGGGCATCCAGCGTGACCAGCACCACTTTTCCAGCGCTTCTCTCTTCGTCCATCTCCTCAATTCTCCTTTCAGAAAACCTGACTCTCTGCTATTGTACCCTAAACGGGCAAAACAGGCCCGCCGGAGGGAGTGTTCCAATGCAATCGACCATATACCTGGTGCGGCACGGGAGGCCCGAGCTGCCCGACGACGAGATGCGCTTTCTAGGGTGGGCGGACCTGCCGCTGTCGGACGAGGGGAGGCGGCAGGCCGCCGCGGCGGCGCGGGCCCTGTCCGGAGCACGGTTCGACAGGGTCGTCCACAGTGGGCTTAGCCGTGCCCGGGAGACCGCCGAGATAATCGCCGCTTCGACGGATGCGCCGTTCGAGGAGGTCGCAGGGCTCCGGGAGATATCATTCGGCGAGTGGGAGCTCAGATCGATCGGCGAGTTCGCGGAGAGCGAGCCGGAGCTATTCGCGGAGCGCGGCGCCGACTTCGCCGGGTTTCGACCGCCTGGGGGGGAGAACTTCCTGGACCTTCGGGAGAGGGCCTGGCCCGCGTTCCTCGGCCTGCTCGGGCGCGAGCCCGGCAACCTGTTGATCGTGGCCCATGCGGGAGTCATCAAGACGATCATCTACGCGATCCTGGGCATCCCCCTTCAGAAACTGTTCTCGGTCCGGCTGGATTACTGCGGGATCCAGGTCATCTCCCGGATGGACGGGCACCTGACGCTGACCAGGCTGAACTGGACCGAGAGCCTCGAGGCCGATTAGAACGGCAACCTCGCCCCGAGGACGGCGTTCCTCCTTCCCGCGCGCCCGTTGCAGCCGCCCCCCGTTGGAATCCCGGAGGGCGGCGCTTCATCCCCGGACGGGCGCTACTCGTCGATCAGCCCCTGCTGCAGCACTCCCAGGGCCCTTCCGAGCTCCACTCTGTGGCCGCACTTGACGCAGGTCCTCTCTATCGCCGCCACAGCCGACACGAGGGTGTGCTTGTCGATGTTGCCCATGTGTCCCATGCGGAACCCCTTGCCGGCGAAGGCCCCGAGGCAGCCGGCGGTCTGGGCCCCCTCGTCCGCCAGCACGGCGCGGAACTTCGCGTCGTCGATCCTGGCCCCTTCTGGGTAGAAGAAGACCGACAGGGTGGGGGCGCGGTACTGCGGTTGCGCCGCCACGGAGAAGCCTATCGCCTCCATCGCCGAGGCCACCACGGCCGCTTGGCGCCTGTGGCGGGCGTAGCGCTCGGCCAGCCCCTCCTCCTTCATTATCCTGATGGACTCTTTGAGGGCCCATACAAGGTTGATGGCCGGGGTCCCCCAGTATTTGGACGGGTCATGCATCACCGGAAGCCACTTGTCGAAGTCGATGTAGGACTCCGGTATGGCCCCCAGCGTCTTCCGCCTATCCATGGCCTTCTCGCTGGCCCAGACCATGGTCAGGCCGGGCGCGACTCCGAACGCCTTCTGGGAGCAGGTTAGCAGCACGTCGATGCCCATCGTGTCCATGTACTGCTCCGCGCCGCCCGACGCCGCCACCCCGTCCACTATGTATATAGTACCGGGGTGCTTTTTGAGGACCTCGCCGATGGCGGCCACAGGCGCCTCGACTCCGGTGGATGTCTCCACGTGGGTCACGGTGACGGCGCTGAAGCGCTTCGACGACAGAGCCAGCTCGACCATCGCCGGGGTCACCGACGACCCCCACTCGGCCGACAGCAGCTCGACGTTAAGCCCCTTCCTCTCGCACATGTCTATGAACCGGTCTCCGAAATAGCCGTTGGAGCAGACCAGTATAACGTCGCCGCGCCTGGTCGTGTTGGCCAGGGCCATCTCCATCCCCATGGTCCCGGAGCCCGCCACCACGAATGTCTCCCCGCCGCACCTCCACATCGCCCCGAGGTCCGCCACGACGTCGGAGAAGTCCTTGACGAACGCCGCGTCCCCGAAGGCGACGGTCTCCCTTGCCATCTGTTCCTGGATGGAGCGGACCACCGGAGTCGGCCCCGGTATCATCACAAGCTTGCTGGTCTTGATCATAACCTCATGTCCCCCTATTTATTTTTCTCCGGCATGGTCTGGATGAACGAGGACAGGATCAGCCCGACCGTGCCTATTCCCGCCACGAGCAGCACTCCAAGCGAGCCTACGTCGCCGCCGGTCTCGAAGCCCTTGTACAGGAAGCCCTGTCCGGCCCTGAAGGCCGCGGCCAGGCCGCCGATCATACCGCCCAGGATGCTGACGGTCATGAAGAAGCCGCCGATCCCTGACATTCCGCCCGGCACAGGCACATCCTCCGGGTCCATCACGTCCGTCCACAGCAGGTCCCACTTTTTAACCCTGGGGTAGAGTACGATCATGACCGGAATACCCAGCACCACAGCCGGTATCGAGTTGTTTAGCGAGATTATGCTGCCCAGGGCCGCGAACGGGACAAGGCCGAGCACCTCGAGCCCCCAGGCGATCACCAGGGCGCAGGCGAGCGAGCCGAGCACCGCGACCAGGACGTAGGCAACGATCTTGCGCTTGGATTTCAGGTCTGGCTCCATGTCGTCCCTTGACACGAGCCCGAGGTTCATCCAGAGCTTGTAGGGCACGTAGGCGAACATGAAGTTGCCTATGAACCCGAAGAAGCTCCCTATGCCGAGCGACCCGAAGAAGTCGCCGATCAGGTTTCCTATGGCCGACCCCCAGGCGCCCGCGGGCCCGAACAGGAGCCCCAGCACCACCGGGAGCACGCTGGCCGGGCGAAACTCGGTGATTCCGGGGATCAGCACGAATCCCTTGAACGGGATTAGCAGGGCCGCGTACAGGCCTGCGCTGAGCGCGACGAGCACGACCATCTTGGTCTTCTTCCACATGGAGAATACTTCCTTCACAAAGATCCCTCCTTAAGATTGTTGAATACGGTCGCCGGTCAGGACAGGAGCGCCGCGCCGTACGCCACCGACCCGCTGAGGGAGTACGCCGCGATTGTCAACAGGGCGGCCCCCGCCAGCATCAGCCAGTCGTCCCTCTTCATCCGCAGCTCCAGCAGAGTCGTCCGCTCCTCGCTGTAGCCAAAGCCCTTGGATTCAAGCGCCATAGAGAAAACGTTGGTGCCCCTCATGACCGAGACCAGGGTAGGCGCCACGAGCGGCACGTGCCTCCTGATGCGCTGCAGCAAAGACCCCGAGTCGAGGTCCAGCCCGCGCGACTTCTGGGCCTGGATCACAGTGTAGCTGGTGGAGACTATCATGGGGACCAGGCGGATCGCGGTGGAGAAGGCGAACGCGCCACGGTAGGGCACCTTAAGCCGGACCAGCCCCTCCGCAATCTCCTCTATCTTGGTCGCGCTCAGGAAGACCATGCCGGAGATGATCATAAGGTCCGTCTTCACTGCCACCATCGCCCCGTAGACGACCCCGTGCACGGACAGGTAGGCCAGCGTCCAGATGACGACGGAGAACAGGGCTATCATCAGCAGCACGACCCTTATTCTCCTCAGGTTGCCAAGCACCCCGCCGGCCGCCCCGTACAGCAGGACCGCCGCCAGAAGCCCCGTCAGAAAGGGGAAGCTCTTTATCGAGAGCGCCAGGGCGAAGCTCAGCAGCATCAGCGCGAGCTTCGTCCTCGGGTCGAGTCGGTGGACGAACGAATCGCCGTCGATGTACAGGAACATCTCCATCATCCGGCACCCCCCGTGCAGTGCAGCATCTCCTCCACCGACAGCAGGGTGCGGCCCAGCATGTTGCTCATCGACACGATGTGAGGGACGCCGAGCCGCGAGGCTCGAAGCTCGCCCTCCCTGGCGAAGGCCTCCCGAACCGGGGCGTCCATGAGCACCCGCCCCTCCTCCATCACTACCACCCTGTGCGCGTACTCGGCCGCCACCCACATGGTGTGGGTGATCATGACGATGGTCTGCCCCGCCTCGTTCAGCTTCCTTACCAGGTCCATCATCCTCCGCTGCTCCCTGTAGTCGAGCCCGGTGGTGGGTTCGTCGAGCACGATGATCCCCGGGCGCGCCGACAGCACGGACGCCACCGCCACCCTCTGTCTCTCTCCCTTGCTCAGCGAGAACGGGTCCTTGTCCTCGTATCCGGCCAGGCCCACTGCCTGCAGGGCCTCGCTCACCCTCGCGTCCAGCTCCTCCGCGGGACACCCCCTCATCCTGGGACTGAAGGCCACCTCGTCGCGGACGGTCTCGGAGAATATCTGGTGATCCGGGTTCTGGAAGACATAGCCGATCTCCCTGCCTATCTCGAAGACCGAATGACTGGACGTGTCCCTTCCGCGTATGCGGACTCTGCCCGAGGCGGGAGTCAACAGGCCGTTCAAGTGCTTCGCCAGGGTGGTCTTGCCGCTGCCGTTGTGCCCAAGCAGGGCCACGAACTCCCCCTCGCGCACAGACAGGTCGACCCCGTCGAGCGCCCTTACACCGCCGCCGTAGACGTGGCTCACCCCCTCGAGGACGATCGCCTCCGCGCCGAGGCTTCTCGCGCGCGAGGCATCCCCCTCCAGCAGCTCTTCGTACCTGGACTGGTCGATGAAGAGCTCCGATCTTCTGAAGAGATCCGCCCCCTCGGCTGGAAGCAGCGGCGTATGCTCCGCGACGCCGACGCCAGCCGTCCGAAAGAACTTCGGCACCTGCAGCGGCATGATCCCCGCCGCCTCCGTGAAGTCAACGTCCCTAAGCAGGTCCGCAGGCCTCCCCCGCGCCGCGATCTCGCCATCCCTCATCACGACGAGCCGGTCGGCCGCCAGGGCCTCCTCCGTCTCGTGCTCGATGACGATCAGTGTCAGGGCCCCGCTCTCGCGGAGCGCCCTGGCAATCCTGAAGACCCCCGCCTTCCCCAGGGGATCGAGGTCCGTGGTCGGCTCGTCCATGCAGACTATGTCGGGCTGCATGGCGAGCACCGAGCCTATGGCCAGGCGCTGCTTCTGACCGCCGGACAGGGTCGCCGGGCTGCGCCCCTCAAACCCCTGAAGATCCACCATCCTCAGGACCCTTTCGACCCTCTCCGCTATCTCCGCGCGCGGGACGCCGAAGTTCTCCGGCCCGAAGGCGACCTCCAGCCTCACGTTGGTGGAGAAGAGCTGCGCCTCGAAATCCTGGAAGACGAGCCCTATCTCCCCCGCCATCCTGTTGACG
>Ga0255347_1007472_pt1 | contig 11365 bp, 8 predicted proteins | sample wastewater_treat_2_FD_192479 | JGI IMG/M metagenome (GOLD analysis project Ga0255347, IMG submission 192479) | Wastewater microbial communities from Lulu Island WWTP, Vancouver, Canada - plant24 | ecosystem: Engineered > WWTP > Wastewater > Unclassified | place: Canada: Vancouver, British...
TTAAGCCCAAGGAAGGTAGTAGAATATATGATCCCACAGTTGGCTCAGGTGGTATGTTAATTCAAGCCATGAGATATATAAAGGAAAATGGATATAACTACAAAAATGTATCCCTGTTTGGTCAGGAAATAAATATATCAACCTGGGCAATATGTAAGATGAACATGATATTTCATGATGCAAAAGGAGCTGACATTAGAAAAGGCGATACCTTGCGTAATCCAGCCCATACTGAAGGTGGGGTACTAAAAACATTTGATATAGTAATTGCAAATCCCCCCTTTAGCCTTAAGAATTGGGGAAAAGAAGAAGCTGAAAATGATAACTACAATCGATATATTTATGGCATACCCCCAACATCTTATGGAGACCTAGCTTTTGTGTCTCACATGATAGCAAGCTTAAACTCAACAGGCAGGATGGGAACAGTTATCCCTCATGGGGTATTGTTTAGAGGCGGAGCTGAAGGAAAGATTAGAGAAGGCATTATTAAGGAAGATATCATAGAAGCAATTATAGGACTACCACCTAATATATTTTATGGTACAGGCATTCCTGCAGCTTTACTTATAATTAATAAGTCCAAACAACCAGAAAGAAAGAATAAAATTTTATTTATAGATGCAAGCTCTGGATTTGAAAAGGTTGGAAATAAGAATAAATTAAAAGAAGAAGATATAGAAAAGATTGTTAATACTTTTGATGAATATAAAGATGTTAAGAAATATGCAAAAATAGTAGCAATAGATGAAGTTAAGGAAAATGATTTTAATTTAAATATAAGTAGGTATGTTGATACGAATAATGAGGAAGAAGAAGTTGATATACCTGCTGTTTTAAAAGAAATTAGCGAATTAAAAAATAATGAAATTGAGATTGAAGCTAAATTAAGTAATTATTTAAAAGAATTAGGATTCTAATTTAGATTAAAAAAGACCAATGGAAAAATTAAAAGATGGTTATAAAGAGACTAAGCTAGGGATAATTCCTGAAGATTGGGAAGTAACGTCACTTGAAAATCTTGGAACCACATATAATGGATTAAGTGGGAAAAATAAGGAACATTTTGGCAAAGGTAAACCTTTTATTCCATATAAAAATATATTTAATAATACAAAAATAGATATTAGTTATCTAGATTTTGTCATGATTGATGAAGATGAAGCACAAAATAAAGTACAGTATGGAGATGTATTTTTTACAACATCATCTGAAACAGCTGAAGAGGTTGGTTATACCTCTGTTCTATTAGATGATTTAAAAGAAACATATTTAAATAGTTTTTGTTTTGGATATAGACTTAATGATTTCAATAAAGTAAGACCTGAATTTTTAAGATATTTATTAAGAGGCCAATCAGTAAGAAAATCAATAATAAAAATTGCTCAAGGATATACAAGGTTTAATTTATCTAAATTACAGGTTTTGAAGATTTTAATCCCAATCCCACCAATAATGGAACAACTTAAAATAGCATCCATCCTTTCAACTGTTGATGATTTAATTGAAAACACTGACCACCTTATAAACTCCTATATACTTTTAAAAAAAGGATTAATGCAAATTTTATTAACTAAAGGCATTGGTCATACGAAATTTAAAAAAACTGAAATAGGGATAATTCCTGAAGATTGGGAAGTAACGTCACTTGAAAATCTTGGAACCACATATAATGGATTAAGTGGGAAAAATAAGGAACATTTTGGCAAAGGTAAACCTTTTATTCCATATAAAAATATATTTAATAATACAAAAATAGATATTAGTTATCTAGATTTTGTCATGATTGATGAAGATGAAGCACAAAATAAAGTACAGTATGGAGATGTATTTTTTACAACATCATCTGAAACAGCTGAAGAGGTTGGTTATACCTCTGTTCTATTAGATGATTTAAAAGAAACATATTTAAATAGTTTTTGTTTTGGATATAGACTTAATGATTTCAATAAAGTAAGACCTGAATTTTTAAGATATTTATTAAGAGGCCAATCAGTAAGAAAATCAATAATAAAAATTGCTCAAGGATATACAAGGTTTAATTTATCTAAATTACAGGTTTTGAAGATTTTAATCCCAATCCCACCAATAATGGAACAACTTAAAATAGCATCCATTTTATCTTCCGTAGATGATAGATTAGAATTATATAAATCAAAAAAAGAAAAATTAAACTTATTAAAAAAAGGACTTATGCAGCAGCTACTTACTGGCAAGATAAGAGTAAAAGTCTAAATACAAAAAGGAGCTTTATGGCCTATTTAGGTAATGAGGAAACACTGGTTGAAATACCTGCAATAGAATACCTTCAAAATAAATTAGGCTATGAATTTATTCATGGTGATAACCTAATTCCTGAAAATAATGAAAGAGAATCAATAACCGAAGTAATACTTGCCCCCCGTCTTGAAAAAGCTCTTAAAAGACTAAACCCCTGGATGGATAAATACCAGATAAATAAAGCAGTTAGATATTTAACAAGACCAGAAAAACTTGGTGCAAACACTCTAGAGATAAATGAGAAGATATTTGACTTAATAGTAAACTTAACTTTTACAGTTAAAGGAACTGACTTAAAAGGCAACAAAAAAGAACAAACAGTTACCTTTATAGATTTTGAAAATCCAAAAAATAATGAGTTCTTAGTTACAAGGCAGTTTGCAGTAAAAGGCCCTCAGGAAATAATAAAGCCTGACATAGTAATCTTTATAAATGGAATACCTATAGTAATTCTTGAATGTAAGTCTCCATTTATAGAAGGCAAAGAATTTGAGCTAAAAGGAAAAAATGATGCATTTATCCAACTAAAAAGATATGCAAATCAAAGAGATTCCCAAATAATAGAAGGTGCTCCAAGACTATTTTATACTAATTTTTTTACGGTTATATTAAATAAATACCATGCATATCTTGGAACATTAAGCTCATCCTATCAGGATTACCTCGAGTGGAAAGACCCTTATCCGTTTAGTATTTCTGATGTAGAGGACTATAAAGATTTTGGCCAAAACATCCTTTTGCAAGGTGTTCTACAAAAAGAAAACTTACTTGATATTATGAGAAATTTCATATTATTTGAGGGAGACTCAAAATCAGGTAAAAAGGTAAAAAAGATATGTAGATATCAGCAATATAGAGCAGTAAATAAAGCAATTAGTCGGCTAAAGAGCGGTAAGGATAAGTTATCTCGTGGCGGAGTTATTTGGCATACCCAAGGCTCTGGAAAAAGTCTTGCTATGGTATATCTTGCAATAAAGATAAGGCGAGATAAAAAACTATATGACTCAACAATACTTGTTGTTACAGACAGAGATGACCTTGATAAACAAATTTATAAAACATTTTTAAGGACCCTTCATAAATATACTGAACCAGTAAGGGCAAGATCAATTAAGCACTTAAAAGAACTATTATCAAATCCAAAAGCTCAAATAATAACAACATTAATACAAAAATTTCAAACAGAAGATACTGTTAAAGAATTAAAAGATGAGGTCCTTTTAAAGCCACTAACTTACAAGGAAAAATTTGAAGTACTTACCACTAAATCCAATGTAATAGTTTTAGCTGATGAAGCCCACAGAAGCCAGTACAGGTTAATGGCAAAAAATATGAGGCAGGCTCTCCCTAATGCTGCCTTTATTGGCTTTACTGGAACCCCAATAGATAAAAAAGATAAATCAACTCCAAGAACATTTGGCTCATATATTGATAAATATTTTTTGCATCAGGCAGTTGAAGATGGTGCAACTGTTAAAATTGTTTATGAAGGAAGAAAGCCAAAACTACAAATTAAAGGTGAAAAGCTTGATGATATATTTAACAGGGAATTTGAAGAAAAAACAGAAAGAGAAAGAGAAGCAATTAAACAAAAGTATGCTACAAAGCTACCGGTCTTAGAGGCAAGAGAGCGAATTGAAGAAATATCAAAGGATATACTGTCTCATTACAGGGATAACGTTTATCCAAATGGGCTTAAAGCTCAAGTTGTAGCACCTTCAAGGGATGCAGCAGTTACTTACTATGACATGCTATCAAAATATGTAAGGGACGTTACTGGAAAAGAACTTGAAATAAAGATAGTTTACTCAGCAACTCCAAATGATAAACCAAGGTTAAAGGCTCATCTTACAACAAAAGCTGAGCAGCAAAAAATAATATCAAGGTTTTTAAAGCCAATACAAGAAGATAACCTTTGCTTTTTAATTGTTGTAGATATGCTCCTTACTGGATTTGATGCACCAATTGAACAGGTAATGTATCTTGATAAACCATTAATTGAGCATAATCTACTTCAGGCGATTGCAAGAGTTAACAGGGTGTACTCTGAGAAGAAAAAATGTGGTTATATCATTGATTATTATGGAGTATCTAACTTTTTAGATGAAGCTCTTTCTATATTTAATGTTGAGGACATAGGGTCTCCGATGACTTCAATTGATGAGATAGTATCTCAAATGAAGTCTTACAGGGAAGACGTAATGAGAATATTTTATGGAGCTAATAAAAATGATATAGATAGTCTTCTTGATGTCATTGAATCAGAGGACAAGCGAGCCGCATTTGAAATAGCATATAAAAGATTTGCAGAAACTGTTGAAATCCTACTTCCTTCCCACGTTAGCCAGGAATTTATAAATGACCTTAGATGGCTATCCTATATTAGGGCAGCAGCTAAGGCAAGATTTAGCCCACAAGATGAAATTGATATATCAGGTTGTGGTGAGAAAGTAAAAAAGATAATATCAGATCACTTAAAAGCAAAAGGGGTATCTTTATATATAAAACCAATAACCTTATTTGATGATGATTTTGATAAGCTAATAGAAAGCATAAGCTCAGATAAAGGAAAAGCCATATCAATAGAGAAATTAATAAGGCATACTATTAACATAAAAATTAATGATAATCCAGTATATTACACAAGCCTTCTTGAAAAATTAAAGAAAATACTTGATGAAACTGAACAAAACTGGCTTGAAAGAAAAAACAGGCTAAAGGAATTTGTTGAAAAGGATATAAAAACAGGTGAGATAGATGCAGCAAAAAAATATTGCCTATCAAAAGAGCAGTTTGCAATATTTGAAACAGTAAGAGAGGAAATGTCAAAGGCAAATGAGTTTGTAGTATCAGAAGAAAATACAGAGCTTATAAAAAAGATAGTGCGTGATATTGATAACACCATTAAAAACTCTTATGTTATTGACTGGACAACAAATATTACTAAAACTCAAAGTATTGAGCGCTCAATAAAAAATATGCTTATCTCAAATTATTACAGTATATTTAAAATAGAAGGCATAAACAGGCTAACCTATCAAATAATTAATTTAGCAAAAATTCATTACAGTTCAATTTAATATGAAGTTATCAACACAATATGGAAATAAAACAATAGAATTTGAAGTATCATATAGAGAGAGGAAAACACTTGCAATTAGTATTACTCCACCAGATAGAATTCTTGTTATGTCTCCAATTGGGCTAGGTGAAGACTTTATTAAAGAAAAAGTAAAATCAAAAGGTAAATGGATTATAAAAAAGATTCTTGATTTTAAAGATTTAGGCTACACTCCATTAAAGAGAGAATTTGTAAATGGTGAGTCCTTTATGTATCTTGGTAGAAACTACTTACTTGATATAACTATAGATAAAGGCCTAATAAGACCAAAAGTACAACTATTAGATAAAAGATTAGAGGTTGCCTCCCCAACAAAAGATGAGAATATTTTAAGGAAAGCACTTGAAAAATGGTATAGAAAAGAAGCAAAGAAAGTAATAAATAAAAGAGTTAATTTCTACAAACCTAAATTTAGCATAGAACCAAGAGAGGTAAAGATAAAAGAGCAAAAGAAACGCTGGGGAAGCTGCTCATCAAACGGTAATCTTCTTTTTAACTTTAGAATTGTTATGGCCCCATCCCCAGTCATAGATTACATAGTAGTTCATGAAATGAGTCATTTAATTCATAAAAATCATTCCACTGCTTTTTGGGGTTTAGTTGAAAACATACTTCCGGATTATAAGGAAAGAAGAAAATGGCTTAAGGACTACGGTGTCAGGATGGATTTATAAAAGATTAAATGTAGTAAAACTTATTAGTTATTATAAAGAAAAAATTAAATAAGAAAAAGACAGCTATATTTATTTTAATTCTTTAGAACAAGCAGAATCTTGACTAGCAGAAAAGACAACTGTTATGCTTATTATAAAAGTTATATAAAATAGAGTTTTAAATGAAAATTTATGAACTTGAAGTTTCAAATTACAAAAGTCTGGAAAACTATGGAATGCCACTTCGTTTTTCAAGCTTAAATTTGCTTATAGGTGAAAACGATTCGGGAAAATCTGCTTTACTGGATGCAATACAAATTCTTTTTGGGTATAAAGAGGTTAAGGATATAGATTTTTATGATCCTAAAAAGGCAATAAAAATCAAAACTAGATTATCTGAAGTCAGACAGAGTTTTCTCTGCAAAGAAATGGACTTTTTAAATAGTGAATATGATTTTATGGATCCTTCTAGGGAACCCCCTTATCTAAAATTTGAAGATGAATTGCATCAAATAGAAAATTACAGTTTTTATGAAGATTTTAGACAGTTTTATATAGACTATAAGGAAAATTTTACAGTAACTTTTGAAAAAATTTTTAGATTAGAATCTAAAAAAATAATTTCCGATAGAGATATACAATTTTCTTATCCATTGAAACAGAATAAGCATCTTCATAATCTTTTAAAAAACCATGAGTTTATAGATTATATGACAAAAGAAATTGAAAAGATTAATAATGAATTTGGATTCTACAGTCTTAATGGAGGTAATGACATTTATATTGATAGTGAAAGAACAATTTTTTTATATGATTTGAAAAATGATTCCATTATTTATAGGATAAATAAAATAATAAACTCAAAGCTCTATAGTGAATGTCCATGGAAAATTAAGGAAAATTTATTAGATATTTTATCAGAGAAAAAACTTGTTATACATTCCTTATCAAGCATTATGTTACCACCAGAAAAACTGACACCAGAGGAGCTAGGATTGGACGAATATAATCCCTATGTTAATTTTTTCAGCACCGTTGACCTTGATATTGAAAAAATCTCCAATATCTTATTTATGGATAACTTTGAAGCATTATTAAATATAGATAAGACAAAGGATGATGATACGCTTGAAAGGGAAATATATGATCATTTAAATAATGAACTTAAAAATTTTTTACTTGAGAAGCTATTCAACTCAAAAGAAAATTTAGAATTATTTAATAAAATAAAAGACAATCTAAATTTTCTTTTGAACAAACTTTTACCTAATAAAACAATTCTTGATATTGATTTTTCGCTTCAAGATGCAAATAAGATAGAAAAATATTTGAAGCCCACAATAAAACTTCGATCTTTAGAATGTGGCAGGGAAATTGAAGTGAAAAATAAAAGCCAGGGTTATCTACGTAAGCTTTTAATTACTGATTTTCTTCTTTTAACTAAAAATATAGGCTTGGAAAACGAAAATGGTAGAATAATTCTAATTGAAGAACCTGAAATACATATGCATATAAGCGCTCAAAAAGAAATTATATCCTTACTTAAAGAAAACCTTCTTGAAGGTAGTAGCCAGGTATTTATAACTACCCATTCTCACACAATGATTGAAAACATTGACCTAGAAAATATATTTGTATTTCACAAAGACCTTGCATCAGGGATTACAGATATTAAAAATTTAAGACAAATAAATATTTTTGATAGAGAAGAAATATTAACAGAAATTACCTCAAGTCTAGGAATAAGTAACATGGATCTTCTTTTTTTAAAGAAGGCAATTCTTTTGGTTGAAGGTGCGCATGATGCAGCTTTTATTAAAGGATTATGCGAGAGGCCTGAATTTGCAATTGATACTGAAAAAATATTGTTCAAAATTACAGAAGGGCAGGCAAATATTTTTTATTATGTAGGCCTTGGAGAGTTTTTAAAATTAAAAACCATTCTTATTTATGACAACCATGAATTTAATCATAGGGATACGAAAAAAATAATGGGAAATCCTTACATTAGTGATAGTTTGAAAAAGGAGATATTTAAAATTGTTGTTTTAGAAGAGCAGGATATTTTGAACTATTTTGATTTTGAGTATGTAGCAAAATATAAAGGGATACCAAAAGAAAAATTACCTCAGAAAAATCAAAAAATTGGAATGAAAGAATTTCTAAAGAAAAATAGTAAATGGCTGAGTCCAAAAGAAATTGAATATCTGGCAAGAACAATGCCAAAAATACCAGAAGAATTAACAAAAAATATTATGAATTTTCTTAAATTACTAATAGATTTTAATAAATAAATGTAATTTAAAAAACATAAAATGCATTTCTATATAAAACCAAAAATTGGAAATCTTTTATTAATTATATTATTATCTGTTATAATAAAAGTCAACCAAGAGGAATAATATCAAATTTTTCCTTTTGGTTTGCATTAGGTAAGTGATTGATAAAATGAAAGATGATAAATTAAGAATCGAAGATATAATATTAAGATTTAATAATAAACCTTTTTTTACCTATAAAGAACTTTATGACTTTTATAGTGAAAAAGAAACTGGTTTGAAAATCGGAACGTTTAAGTGGAGGATTTATAAGTTAAAAGAAAAAGGTATAATAAAAGATTTAAAAAGAGGTATTTATAAATTAGGCAGTTTAAAAAAGTTTATACCATTAATTAGTCCAAGAGCTAAAAAGTTATATAATTATCTGTCAAAAATATATCCTGATATTCAAATATATATTTGGGAAACCTCTTGGCTTCATGATTTTATGATTCATCAACCATTCAATTCATTTATTATTATTGAAACAGATAAAGATATCCTAGAACCAGCATTTTATAAATTAAAAGAAAAAGGTGAGCAAATATATATTAATCCTAAAAAAGATTATATAGAAAAATATATCTCTAATGAAAATGTGATAATAATAGGATCGGTTATTCAGGGATCTCCTAATATTAAAATTGGAAAAATCAGAATTCCAAAAATAGAAAAAATATTGGTTGATGTTTTCTTTGAAAAAGATTTATTTAGAAACTTTCAAGGCCAGGAATTAATTAATATCTTTAAAAGAATATTTGAGGAATACACTATTAATTTAACGACGCTCTTAAGATATGCAAGAAAAAGAGGAATTAAAGATGATATAAAGAATTTTTTACTTAATAACATTCAAATTGGAATAGACTTTTTATAGTAAACAATGATTAAAGAAAATAGTTTTTCAAGAGAATGGATTAATAGTAGATGTGTCCTTCTTAAAAGAGGTAAAAATAAAATAGAAAAATTTTCAATTCTTTTAGAAGGAATAAAGAGAGTAAGAAGTTTTATAATTTCAAGAAATTTCATTTTAGAAGAAGCGGTACTAAGTGCAGCAAAGGTAGCTTATCTAGCAGCTTTATTAAAAAATAATATTTATAATATTGAGTTTTTCAGTAATAAAGAAGATATTTCAAAGTTAGAAATTACTGATGATAAGTTTAGAAATAATTTTAAATCAATCAAGAAATTCAGCCCTGAAGCATATTATTATTTGTATAAATTTACTGAAATTAATGAAAAAACTAAATAATATTTTTGAATACAATATTTTCTACCAGTTGAACCTTTAGCCCATTAGGATCTAAAAGGTAAAAGAATTTAATATCTGGGTTTGGCTGAAATGGACCACTGTGAATATCAATTCCTTTTTCCTTAAGATCTGAAATCATCTTATCAACTGACTTAACCTCAAATCCTATTGAAATATCTGGCCCTATATTTACTTTCTTGTTTGCCTTATTAAAAATAAGTTCAAGCTTAGTTTCTCCATCTCCAAGAAAAGCTATTTCTGTGTCTTTTCCACCCTGAAATCTTTTATTTATTGGTAGCCCAATTATTTCCTGATAAAACTTTAAAGACTCATCAAGATCATTAACCATTATTGTAGTCCAACAAAACTTCATATTTTACTCCTTTTAAAATTTTATAATTATTCTAACATTTGGTTTTATTAAATAAAATTAAACTTTGCTAGTCATATTAAAAAGTAAGATATTTGCATTAAAAATCCCTTTGAATCTCTTTGATTTATTTTAGGAATTTTAGAAATATTACTATGCTGCTACCCAACCTGCTTTGCAGCCATCAACTCCTAAAAACATAGTAGTTTTATTTCATAACCTTGTCTTATAATAGCCATTACATAATTTAATTCACTTAGATGCTTTTTTAAATAGGCGACGATACCATCTCAGATACTTTCTAAATAAATCAATTCGGCATATTGACAAAACAAACTAACTATTGTTAAATTTAATTACAACAAACACAGAAAGCTATTTTCCCCTCTGCGTAGCGGTCGGGTAGTAGCTTGTAAATATAAGAGTGCCCTCTGCGTAGCGGTCGGCACTCATTTATTTTATCTGAATTAATCCATATCCTTCTATTTTACCATCGACACTTCTATATTTCGATTTAACTATATCGTATTTTATAAAATTATCTGGAAAGCCGTTAAAATGTCTTGATATTGGGGATGCACATAAATCAGATATTTCTATGCCAGCAGTGTTACTTTCTTTAGTTAGTTTTATTAAATCAACAATTCTATTTTTTATTCTTTTTGATGTAACATTAATAGTCCCATTTAAATTAATTACCCCATTTTCCATAATAAATGAAAATCTTTGTTCAAGTTTTTTATCCAGATCTTGCCTTCTATTCTCATAAAATATTATCCCTTTCTTATCCTTATCTCTTGGTTCATCATCTTCTAAAAATCTAACAAATCTCTCTATAAGTCTATCAAATGAATAAAAATAAGGATCTGCGGCTTTATTTCCATATTTAGATTTCAAATCTTGTTTATATACTACTGAGCAAATTAAAATAAAATTGGTTTCTAGTAATAAATTATTACAATCTTGGAAGAACTCTTCTCTGAATCTAGGCTCTTCTATACGTCCAAAAGGTTCTTTATTCCTAATAATATCATTGGTATGTAGGTTTATATAAAAATGGTTAAAATATTTAGTTTTTAATTTATAAGTATTTTTAATAGCATTTAAATAATATAAGTGATCCTTTCTATCACTAAAAATGCAACCAGTTAATACAAAAATAGGACAGTTATTTATTGTCTTATAATTGTGGTCTCCAGACTCATCTATGAATAGATAATACATTATGCTCCACAGAAGCTTTGGTCGCTTTATTTAATAAGAGTTTCCATGCCTTCTTTTTTGGCTTTTACTTCTTTATCATCAATTGTTATTTTTAGTGTTGCCATAATCTTTATATAGTTTCTTTTGGATATAGCCTGCATTATGGTA
>Ga0255347_1007480_pt1 | contig 11355 bp, 9 predicted proteins | sample wastewater_treat_2_FD_192479 | JGI IMG/M metagenome (GOLD analysis project Ga0255347, IMG submission 192479) | Wastewater microbial communities from Lulu Island WWTP, Vancouver, Canada - plant24 | ecosystem: Engineered > WWTP > Wastewater > Unclassified | place: Canada: Vancouver, British...
CCTTTTACAAGACCATATCAGCCTAAAATATTATATGGCCGGGTCTCCCAAGGATTCAAAGGGGGCGTATCGTATTGCGGCACTTGCGTCAGGGTTTCCATGTGGGGTCAGCACATTTGCCCGCCATGCCGGAGCCTTCATTCATCGAAGCCGGGAGGCAGCTTCCCGAAGCCGTTCTCACCGTTTCCCTCTTCTCCGTACGCGGACGGCTGCTTCACCTCGAAGGCATATCCGGCATCCCTTCCCGCCTTGATGTACGAGCCCTTTCCCATCCTGAAGGCGCCTTTCGAGTCGATGACAATGGCCGACTCCGTCGGTACGGGGCAGGCGTGCTCGCAGAATCCGCACCCGTTGCACCTCTTCTCGTTCACAAAGGGCACCGGAGCCTTCGATTCCGGGGTGCGCTTCAGGTCTATGGCCCCGAACGGGCATACCTCGTCGCAGACGAGGCATTCCCTGCCGAGGTCCCAGGCGATGCACTTTTTCCTGATCACCGAGGCCGTTCCCACCTTGGCCCAGATCTTCTCCTCCGGGTCCAGATCCCTGAGAGCGCCTGTCGGGCACACCGAGCCGCATTTCGTACACGAAGGCTCGCACGGACCTCTCCTGGGGGTAATGACAGGGCTCATGAACCCTGCCACGCCCGAAGAGAGGCCGATGTGCTGCAGGGTGTTCGTAGGGCAGGCCTTCATGCACTCGCCGCACCGGATGCACCGGGCGAGGAAATCATGCTCCGGCAGGGCGCCGGGAGGGCGGATGGGCGATGAACCCGCATTCCTGCCCGTGCCGCTGTAGAGGGTTCCCGGCAGGTTGAGGGAAACGAGAGCTGCTCCCAGTCCGCCCACCCCCGAGAGGATGAGGCTCCTGCGGTGCTTCGAGAAGAGGCTGTCTTCCCCGACGGGCCGGGATCTCATGAAAGCGAACCCGACGGCACCGGCAGGGCATTCCCTCGCACACTTCCCGCAGGCGGTGCAATCGGGGAACCGGGTGTGCATGGGATTCCCGCCGATGGCGTCCATGGGGCATTTCCTCCTGCACACCCCGCACCCGGTGCAGGAATCCGAAACCCGCCTCCCCCAAAAAGGCCTCAGGGAGAGTATGGAGAGGACCGCTCCTGCCGGGCAGAGGTACCGACACCAGAACCTCTTCGTCATGAGGCCCGAGCCGAGGATCAAAACCCCCATGGTCAGGGTGAACCACTGGAGGGAAAAGGTCTGCACCGGCACCGAGGTGTATTCGAGTATCGGGACACCTGCCGCCCGGCCTGCCTCACGGATGCCGACGATCCCGATGCCCAGCAGTTCCGAGACGGCGGGAAAGAAGGCAAGGCCGTAGAGCCTCGTTGCCAGGCTCAGGGGCGAGGCGAGAAAAACGAAGGATACCCCGGCCAGGGAGGCCCCCAGGATGAACGAGAGGAGGAGATACTTCGCGATCCTGAGCGATCGGAAGTCAGGCCTCGCTCCCTTTGGGCCGTATCTCCTCCTCGGCCTCTGCAGAATCCAATCGAAGATATCGATCGTGGTGCCCAGCGGGCACAGGGTCGAGCAGAAGAACCTGCCCAGGACAAGGGTGAATACGGCGATGACGAGCGCCGGAACGAGCAGAACAACAAAGGTGCGGGCGCTCAAGAGCACGGAGAAAAGCACGAGCGGGTCCATGCGGAGGAACAGATCGACCCTCATCCATTCCATGGCATGGTTCGAGGCAAGGGAGAGGAGGACGAGAAATGTAAGGAAGCTCGTCCCCTGGATGATGCGCCGGAACCTCATCAAACGGATTTCTTGCCGACATTGAGCCTCGAGAGATCCATGCGGCCGAGGCCTCTCTCGCTTGCGATCCTGATGTGCTTGACCTGCCTCGGCTCCATATGGCGGCCGTACCACTCGAACATGGAGACTGCCTGCGCGTCTGCAGCGACCATGTCCCTCGATGCAATGACGGTGTCCATCCTGAGCACCTTGCCGGGCCCGCCCGGTCCGTTCGTGCTGAGCACCCTGCTCCCATCGATCACCACGAGCCTGGGCCTGAGGAAGGAGCACAAATCGACGATCGCGGTGTTCAAATCATGCAGGTAGTGCATGACATCCCGGCTGTAGATGAGGCCCATCATTCCCTTCATGGAAAGGGACACCCCGGTGCTCGAATGCGATTTCGCCACCGGCGCTGCGATGAGGACATCCGCTTCGAGCACGTCCCTCATCACGTCCGTCTTTTTGAACGTCCGGGCGCCGGGTATGGCGACCTCGCGGTAGAACTCCTTGTCTTCGAGGGCATGGACCATCCGGTCGTCTCCGAAGACCCGGCAGGCGTCCTTGACCTCCTGGATGCAGAGCTCATTGGGCCGAAGCGGATGGTCGAGCACACGTATTCTCGATGCGCCCGCCTGCCTGCACATGGCCACGAGCTCGCGGACCACCTCGGGATGCGTGTTGGTGCCGCTCTCGAGGCCCCTGGCAAAGCTCATGTTCGGCTTTATCACGACCTTGCTGCCCTTCTTCACGAAGGCCCCCATGCCGCCGAGCATTTCGACCGCCGCTCTCGTGGCGGCCCCGGGGCTGCCGGTGACCACCGCGATGTTCGGGGCTGCCGCTGCAGAGGCATCACGTGGGCTCATGGCGGGAAAGCCTCCTGCGGCAGCCGCCAGTGCAGCCCCTGCATTGAGCTTGAAAAACTCTCTGCGCGAGAGCGACTTCTTCAGGATCTTTTCGAACAAGGCATCGATCATCGTACTGCTCACAGGGTCTCTCCTTTCCGCCGGGGCAACCTGCCCCCTCCACTTCATTATAATCGATACAGATGGGTTTTTGAAGGTCTCCTACCCTTTTCCTCTCCCTGTCATTCCATTAGAAGGCACATAGGTGTTAACTCAAGAGTTCAGCGCTAAATTGAACAGCTTGAGGTAAGATGCGAAAGCTTTATCGTCATTCCCTTAGAAGGCAGGAATCCAGGAAGCGTGAAGAAAAGCCCTGGATCTCCGGTTTCACGTGGATGACAGGGGAAACGACGGGAATGACAGGGGAGATAGGGAATGACGAGAGTAGGCGAATGGTGAGATAGCTGACAGAGTGCTACAGCCCTATCGCCGTCCTGAAGTCCCTGATCTCCCGGTCGGTGAGACGGGCCTCCTCGATGCCGAGGCTCTTTCTCAGGAGCTCGAGGTCTTCTTCGGGCGGGATGGGCTCCTCTGCGGGGTTTGAGACGCTCTCGATGCTGATGTCCGGGTCATCTCCGGCGCCGAAGAGGCGGTACCGGTAGAGCGAGACGGGAACGGTGCATGCCTGCTCGCACATGCTGCAGGAGCCGGAGGGAAAATCCTGGGAGAGGATGATCAGGCTTACGGGCTTCGTGATATCGATCTCCTCGGGACTGTAGATCCTCTTGAGGAACTCCCGGTTCTCGCTGAACCACGAGTATCCCATGAGAGAACGGAACAGAGCGTGGGGAAAATCCGAAGTGCCTATGGTTACGAGGTAGACCCGGGAGCCGTCTGTTGCCAGGAGATCGATCCTGCCGGTGAAATTGTTGCCCAGGCTGTGCTCGACGATGCGGTATCCTTTGATCTCCCTGAAGTATTGAGCGCATATCTGGCTCAAGTATTCGACTGCCTTGCCCGGAACGGGCTTGAGAATCCGGGTCATATCGCACTCCCTGTGGGCGCATGCCCTTGTCCGGACTCGATGAAGGAGGCGCTCATGGCGAGCAGGCTGTCTTTTGCAGCCGAGGCCTCGTAGCTGAGGACGATCGGCTTATGCTCTGCAATGGAGCCTTCGAGAAGATCGTCATGAACGAGGCATCCCAGAAAATGGGGATCTCTCGAGAGCCGCTCTTTTACGAAGCCCGAGAAACGGGAGAATATCTCGTGCGCCCGTGTTTCCGAGCCCGGGTTGTCGAAAGCGATGTGGACCCTGCTCGAAGGATCGCGCTCCCAGATCACCTTGCAGTAAGCATAGCACCGAAGGAGCGATGCGCCGTCGATGGGAGCAAGCAGGATCGCATCGAAGGCAGTGTCCCACTCGAGCACGGACTCGAGCGAATCGGGGGTGCTCACGAGGAAGAACCGGTCTCTCTCCAGGCAGGAGCTCTCCTTGAGGTCATGGAGCTTTCCTTCCGGCTGCACGTCGGCATCGTAGACGAGGATATCGGGAAGGCCGTAGAGCTTCACTGTCCCTGCGCCGGGATACAGCCCCTGACGAACGACCTGCTGCAGCATGGTCCCCACGCGTATCCCCTCGCTCCTGTCACCGTCCCAGATGTCGACATGGAACCGGTTGCGTGCCAGCTCAAGGGCAAAATTCGCGAGGAAGCACGATTTGATCAGGCTCGATCCGGGATAGAATATCCTGATGACGTGCCTTGTGACGGGCTGTGAATCCGACTTCCGGGTCCTCTCCGATGCGCCCCTGGGACGGCTCGAGAGGTAGAACCTGGATACATCCTCGAGGCCTCTGCCTAACCTTTTTCTCTCTTCCATGATCACTCGACTTCTATGAGGGAATTCTCCCCGAACTCATTCCTTGAGGTTTTAGGGTTGGCAGGATCTGTCATCCATTTTCCGTCAACGAAGAATTTTTACTCGTACCTGCCCTTTTTCAGAGACACGAGCTTCTGCCAGACACTGCTTCCCTCGACATGCTCCAGGGGCGTCCGGCCGATTTTCCATTCATTGAAGTCCGCCACGACAGAAACCTTCTTCGCACCCGGGGCGTCGAAGGAGAACAGGACTTCGCGCTCGGCAGCAGGACCCCGAAACCACAGCTTCAAGCATCAAACATCACAGTAATCGGTTTGGATGTGGATAGCATGGGGTAGGTGCCATGTCAACAGATTTATTGGCCTTTTTGTGTCGTGGGGTCAAGGCTTGGGGGTCTTGCCACGCCTGACCCCGAACCTCACAAGCCTCATGCGCCGTCGAGGGTGTGGCGTTCGGTTCTCCTGAGCCAGCCTTCGGGGTCCTTGAGGAACTCCTCGACATCCCTGAGGGAGAGGTAGTGCTCCCGCTCGATGCCGGCAAGCAGGGCAAAGAAGGCCTTTTCCCTGGGATCGGAAACCTCGTCTTTGAGCGTGGTATACAGATTCATGCCCCTGGCCTCGAACTCGACCGCAATCTCGACAGCCTTCAGATAGTCGGCATCGCTCTCTTCCTTCACGTCGAGCTTCTTGAGCATGCTTTTCGTCGTACTTCCGATGTCCGTCTGCTTCACGGCGAGGGGGACGCTCTCGGGCCACTTCTCGGCTTTCTCCCATTTCTCGTGCAGCTCTTTGAGACGCGTGTAATGTTCCAGCTCGTCATCCGCGATCTGCTGAAACATGACCCGGCCCAGGGGATTCTTTGTTCTGCCTGCGTGCTCGAGGTAGAACTCACGCTCGTTCTTCTCGTTGTTCAGGGCCAACTCCAGTGCATTGATCCTTTCCGACTGGTCCATGTATCCTCCTTGTCTCACATGATCCTTTCCAGCGAAGTCTCCCTTACCAAGGGAACCATGCTCTCTTAATAAGGGATATCCTCTCCGAGTCAATGGAACTCGGGAACTCTTCTCCAGCTATGCAGACGGCATCTCCAGGGTTGAAATGAGTTCGATATCCGCAATTGCCTTGGTAAGCTTTGCCAGATTCTCGATCATGATCCTGGCATCGGGAGACAGATCGTTTCTCTTTCTGGTGGTGCGCTGAACATACTCACAATACAAACGAATCTGCAGACAAACTTCGGAGATGTTGTCGTAGGTGATGCTGCTTACATACTGATCGATATCGGTATCTGTCATATTCGCGAGGATCGGAGTCTCCATGATACACCTCTTTTCTCTTGTCTCTTGCGCCCTTTTGAGGCCCTGGACCCGCTCAGAATCTCCAGACTGCAATCGTGGCCCACAATCGCCAAGCGGCATATGCCTTCAAATTCGCATTGAGCGGCTGGGAATGGGCTGAGTAGCATGAGTACCAGTCAACCCCTTCGACATGGGAGTTCTGCCACTGTATTGCCCAGTTCGCGTCCCGTACACCGTCTCTGCCGGAGTCGTAGTCGCAGTTGTCATTGGGAATCCTGTCACCGTAGTAGACGCCGTCAGGATCATAGGTTTCGATATCTGCAAAGTCATAGAGGATCTTCCCGTTCGCCCTGCAGTACTGGCGTATCTGATTGTTGCGCACATTGAGATTCCCGGTAAGCCCGGTACCGTCCAGATGCCCTGTCATATAGACGAAGCATACATCGGGGTAGTCCTTTTCGAGTTCGCTCATGAGGGAAAGGTAGAGATTGATCTCCTCTGCCGTTCCATCAGCCTGGCTGCACCATGCCCACATGACCACATTGATTTCAGGATGCTGGTTCAGGTAGCTCCTGGTCGATATTGCCCATGCAGTCCTGTCCGGATCGCCGAGGTCGCTTGCCCCGGAAAAAGGCTGGTCCCGAAGATCGAGCGCCCCACCGACACCTCCGCTGTTATAGGCATAGAGGCTGCCTTTGAAGCTTGCGAGGCCTTCCATGCCGCTCGTGATCTGGCTGCCGTGGGACGTATGGCCGTAGGCGATATGAAGTGTCTCCTTGGCTTTCTCGATCCACTCAGGTGGGATGGCGTCGAGATCGGTCGAGGTATGATCGATGATCAGGGCATTTCCGGACGCATTCTGGGAGGGAGAAGCCCCGCTCTGAGGAGCTCCGACCTGTGGTGTTCCACCTTGTGATGTTCCGCCCGGTGACGTTCCACCCTGTGGGTTGGCGGCATTCCCGCTTTGAATGCTGTTCACCGACGATTCATCATCGCTCGCGCTGCATGAAAACAGCGCGAAAAGGACTATGAGCAGGGCACCGGACAGATACAACCCCCACATGTGTGTGCCTTGAATCCCGTTCATCCCGGTCCTCCTGTATTAATAGTAAATAATACGTCACCGCAATTTTCAGGCAATTCCCGAGTATGCAGCGCTGGAGGTTTTGGGGCAATCCGTTGGTGAATCGGGTCCTATCCTGCCGCGGCGGGGGGAAGCCATTCCTTGAGCATCGGGGCAGGCCCGGGCATATCTTCAGCTTCGAGCCCATCCCCTGGAGGCGTAGTACCGTTCTTTGGCTGAATACATCATGGCATCCGCGCTCTTCATCACGTCGTCAGGGGACGTACAGTCGGAGCTGGCAAGGCCGACGCTGATGCTTAAAGGGATGGATACGGGCTGATCGCCGTTATTGGTAACCACGACGTGCAGTTTTTCAGACGCCTCGACGATGCGCCGGCAGAGGATCTCTGCCTGGCTCAAGCTTGTCGAAGGCATGAGGACGGCAAACTCGTCTCCGCCGAGTCTCGAGGCGATGTCGGTGTTCCGGCATTCGGCCTTCAGGAGCTGTGCAACCTGGATGATCGCCTCGTCTCCCTTCTCGTGTCCGTACGTGTCGTTGAGCTTCTTGAGCCCGTTGACGTCGATCATCATGATCGAGAAGAAGATATTCCGGAACTTCTTTGCATAGAGGATCGATTTGGCAAGCTCCTGATTGAGGAATGCCCGGTTGTAGAGGCCTGTAAGACCGTCGGTGCTCGCCATCCTCTCCAGCTGGATCATGAGGAGCTTGTTCTGGGTGACAGCGGAGAGCTGCCCCAGGAATACCGTGAAGATCTCCTGGGTGAGGCGATCGATGGCCTGCCCCTTGAAGATCATGCCCCCCATGATCTTGCTTTCACGGCTTTCCATGGGGAAAATGGTCCAGACGTCGCCCTCGGACACAGGGACCCCTTCCCTCACCAGGGCATCGTTCAGCGCCCTGCCGAAGTCCGGATCGAAGATCCTTTCCCTCATCCCAAGGATCACCCTCTGCTCCTCTTCGCTGATCCCGATGAACGAGGTCGCCTCGAGGATGTTGCGCCGCATGTTTTCAAGGATGATTCCTCCCCTGAACCCTGCGAACAATGTGTGGAGCTGGCTCAGGATGAATGCGAAGAGATCGTCCAGATTCTCGATATGGTGGATCCGTGTGCTCGTCTCAAGGAGTGTCCTGAAGATCTGGTTCTGCCTCGTGATGATCTCGTTGTTTCCCCTGATCTCCCTCTCCTTCTGCATGGATTCGGCCAGGGCACGGTTCAGCTCTTTCGTCCTCACCTCCACCTTCTCTTCCAGCTCTTCGAGGAGAACGGCGTTCTCGATCTGGGGGCCGAGGACGAGTGAGATGTTATGCAGAACATCCAGCTCCGAGCTAGTGTATGGCGATCCGTCCGCCTTTCTCCCCAGGAGTATGATCGCGAGAAGCACTCCCTTGGAGAGGATCGGGATGACGATCTCGGTGTCCCTCAGGGGACCCTCGCTCCCGTCGAAGGCCTCGATGCTCGGATTCATTCTCAGAATGCTTTCCTTTGTATGGATGGTCTGCTCGTACCTGCATATCTGGATGAGCGGATGGTCCTTCCCGATATGCAGAGACGAGCTCTCCCTTCCGGATGACTTCATATCCCCGAAAAGGCCTGCCTCCTGCTGAGAGTTCCATGCCTTCCAGCCGTAGTAGACCCTCTGGCCCGAGAGGTCCGGCAGAGAGAAGAGCGATATCAGGCACGAGCCTTCGAGCACCTCAAAAAACCAGGAGCACAGGACCTGGTGAATCTTCTCGCGATGGTGGGCCCTGGAGAGATCGTCCGTCAGTCTGTAGAAACCCTCGCTCAAGGCATCGGCAGACTTCCTGATGAAGAGGTCCAGCACCGCATCCCAGCCCTTTTTGATATACTGATACAGAACCGCCACCATCAGAATGCCCGTGAACACGGAGAGAAACGAATCCCCGCCTCCCAGGAAAAATCCGGGGGCGAGACCTGCCATGAGGCTGATCGCGATCAGGCCTGCCCAGAAGAGAATGATACGGACATACTGGAGGGCCATCTTGAGATTGAACTTGAAAAGCCCGTAGGCAAAGAAAAAGAGGGCGACAAAAACGAAGGTGCCCAGAGGGTAGATCTCGTATCCGTAAATGGCGGGGTTGTTGCTCATGCTCAGGACCGCGAGGATCATGAATGCGGTGAGCACGTATTTGACCATGTTCCTGTTCAGGATGTCATCCCTCCTGAGGGTCTGAATGAGCAGGTAGATGCTGTAGGCGATACCCAAGCCCCACAGGGAGCTCATCACATCATAGAGGACCGCCTTACGGGCAAAGTACCCCCAGTAGTACGTGTACATCCCCTGAAAGTAGTAGTCTGTCTGGCTCAACGGCGCCATGACGGGCCCCACGAGATATGCGGCGTAGACAAGCCACCGGTGGTCCTTTTTCCCGATCACCAGGTAGACGAGATGAAGGCTTACCCCCATGAGGAGGAGCGACAGGAAGAAGTGGTCCGCCCGGGAGATGAACAGCGCGAGCTTGATATCCGGAACGATCCCCACGAGGAAAATGTCCAGGTTCAGAAGCGAATAGCAGAAGCAGACGATGCTGAAAAGCTGGCTCTCGAGTCTGTTCTTCTCCAGTCCCAGCACGAAGAGGGAGAGAAATGCAGCGCTCAAGAATGAGAGGAGCGGGGGAATTCCATAAGGTATGACTCTTGCCGCGATGAAATCGGGGGTGTACTGTATGAAGATTCTGACGACGCAGAGCATGAGCAGGCAATAGATAAATATGAGGATGAGCCTCAGTCCGCTGGAGAGGATCTGTCTCCTCGTGTAAATGTTTATGCGCTGAATGTCCCGGTAGAAGATGCCGTATCCCATGAGAATGAGCGGTATGAAGCTCAGATTGTAGAGAGGGTATGAATCGAAGCCGATGCTCGTGATCAGGCTTCCCGACAGGAGAACCATGGCGGAGACGATCCCGGCAAGGGTAAAGATGATCCCGTTTCTCCGGTAGACGTTCCGCTCGGATTTCATCTCCCTTTTCAGCACGACACCGGTGTAGGAAAGCATGGCAAGGAAAAGGGCAATGACGAATACAGGCCCCATTCCCTTGAACGCTATGGGGTCGCCGGCAAGAATGCCCTTCTCCGGGAACCACTCGGAAAACAGCACCGGCATGAGCAGAATGCCGGGAAGATAGCATGCCGCAATTTTGCTTACGTCCGTTCTGCGGGCGACGATCAGCACCAGGTGCGAGCAGATACCGACAATGTTCACCAGGAATATGTTGTTGATCGGGACGATCTGTCGGGAGAGGCCGTCCGGCAGGAACGAAATGATAAAATCCCTGAGGCTCAGGATGCAGACCAGCAGGCAGACCACCGTATAGAGGAGCGCTTCGATCCTGCTCTCCGCCTTCCTGAAAGCCAGAGAAGCGCACGTGACGGCAACCGAGAAGGAAACGATCGTTACAATCGTACGGTGGAACAGCCAGGATGCCGTCTCGTCAATATACAGGTCCCTGATATGGAACGAGATAAACAGCAGATCGCAGAACATGGGGAACATTATGAAGATGATGATGAATGCATTGAACAGATCCAGCCTCACGGAAGGCTCCTCGGCGTCTCCCTTCGAGAGTGATGCCAGGCCGGATGAAATCAGGATGAGGGGAATGAATGAAAAGCTCAAAGGGGCAGGAAAATCCTTCACGAACGGATTGACTGCAAAAAGCAGAAGAAAGAGCGATGTGCCCGATGCGAGGAGATAGCCCGGCACGAGGGAACCTCCTCCGGATGGAAGCTTTTTCATGTCCGTGAAGCACGAGAGGTTATAAGCCAGGGCCGAGAAAGCGAGCACTGCACCGAATACCTTTACCTGAGAATCGTCCGCAATTCCGAACCAGGACGCCCCCATCATCGATACGGCAAGGGCATATGCAGCCCAGACAAAGACAGTCCGTCGGCGGTTCGCCAAAACGGTATGGGTGAGGTGTAACGTAAAGGGCAGGATGAGGAGAGAGAACGGCTCCAGGAGAGAGATGCCCGATACAGGACCGGAAGAGGCCATGAAGTGCGGGCTTATGTATGCCAGGCTCCATAAGGAGACCGAAATGCAGGTAAATGCCAGGATCCTGAACTCTTTGCTTACCTCAGGAGACTTGGTGATGATGAAGATGAGAGAGAAGCACGTCAGCATAGTCGCCAGCGGGGAGAGGACATAGGGGAAGATATGGCCGGAAATCATTTCCAATGCCGCGCTTCCTTTCTACCGCATGCTGCACGCTCTTTGTGCACGTATCCCCCCTCCAGGCTTTGTATCGGAAAATCGCTCTACGGAAATTAGTCTTTCAGCGATTAATTTCTGTTAGTTTCATACCTTATCGAGCATCGAACCCTTTTTCAGGTTGAGGTCGACCGGCATATCTGGCTAGATAGTGACCATGCGCAGCAGAGAGTATCGAATCAGGGCCCTTTTCGTCCGTCTGCAGGAAAAGAATGCGGCAGTCTCGGAGGTGCCTTCGGATATCTCCCGCGCCTTCCTCGGCGGCAGGGGAAT
>Ga0255347_1007482_pt1 | contig 11351 bp, 14 predicted proteins | sample wastewater_treat_2_FD_192479 | JGI IMG/M metagenome (GOLD analysis project Ga0255347, IMG submission 192479) | Wastewater microbial communities from Lulu Island WWTP, Vancouver, Canada - plant24 | ecosystem: Engineered > WWTP > Wastewater > Unclassified | place: Canada: Vancouver, British...
GTGGTCCGCCCTAGCATTTCATGTTCTGCGGGTGTCTCAAACGGAAGTAAGGAGGAGTTAAGATGAATGTACTTCAAGAAACATTGAGGATAGCCTGTATATCCATGGCGACTATATTCGCAACTATGGCCGTTATATACTTTGCTATTAAAGGATTGCTAAGGTTAGACAGGGAATAGTCTGAGAAGTACCGCATGGTTGCCATGGGAGGGACCTATTGTGTACATTATGTGGACGATTTTGGTAGTCGTTCTTATTATGCTCGTCCCCATGATCGAGATCGCAATTCTCATTGGCGTCGGAACAAGAATAGGTACCGGTTGGACCATCGTTATTTTGCTGGGTACAGCAGTATTAGGAGGATTGTTCTTGGCCCTATATGGACGTGATCTTATAGTAGAGGTCAGAGAGGAAATTTCCCAAGGGCACTTCCCTGGTAACCGGATGATTGACGGAGCATTGGCTGTGGTGGGATCGATTTTGCTTATCATGCCGGGATTCTTGACGGATATAGCCGGAATTGTCCTGCTCCTGCCACCCACTAGACTCGTGATTGGGAAAACGGCCCAGCATTGGTTAGAACGATACATATACATCGACTTTTGATGGTATTGAATCTGGAGCATCTATGCAGAAACAAAAATGGTGCCGGGGGCGGGAGTCGAACCCGCACGGGGGGCTACCCCACGCGATTTTGAGTCGCGCATGACTGCCAATTCCATCACCCCGGCACTAGCATTAACATTCTAGCATGGGTTTATCGGCTCTACAAGACGAAATTTTGGCTCCGCTACTGTTTTAGCATGGATTCCTTTAACAAGCATTGCAGCGGTCTTGTAGTAGAAGTAAGCGATTAGTTCATCGGCCTAGGCTTTATTCAACAATTCAATATGTTAACATAGCGGTAAGGTTTTACCTTGAAAATGATTGGGGGTATAGCATGAAGGTCTATATTACTCGGAAAATCCCAGGCCCTGCTGTTTCTTTACTAGACGAGGTCTTTGATGTCTCTATGTGGCCCGAGGAAGACTCCTGCGTGCCTAAGGATGTACTGCTTTCAGAGTTGAAGGACTCGTTTGGTTTGCTCTCAATGCTAACTGATAGGATAGACGGGGAGTTGCTTGAAAGAGCACAGAATCTCCGCATTGTTGCTAATATGGCGGTAGGCTATGATAACATTGATGTCCAAGCTTGCACCGACCGAGGCATCATAGTCACAAATACTCCAGGGGTGCTTACCGAGGCTACTGCTGACCTTACATTTGGTCTCTTGTTAGCTACTGCGCGGCGTATTCCTCAAGCGGAAGTATATATCCGTAAGGGTCTTTGGAGAACGTGGTCGCCTATGCTGCTTACGGGTCTTGAAGTTTGGGGTTCTACAATAGGTATAGTAGGCATGGGGCGTATAGGGACTGCAGTCGCACGTCGGGCAAAGGGATTTGACATGCGCATTCTCTACCATTCACGTACTCGCGCTGTCGACGTGGAAAGAGAACTTGGGGCAGAATTCAGAAGTCTCGAAAGTTTGCTTCAGGAGGCAGATTTTGTTACTGTCCATTTGCCCCTCACGCAAGAAACATATGGATTAATCGGAGAGGCAGAGATAGGCTTAATGAAGCCCGAGGCTGTACTCATAAATACTGCTAGAGGCGGGATAGTTGACGAAACTGCGCTTGTTCAAGCTCTGCAGGACAGGAAGATATGGGGGGCAGGGCTCGATGTGTTTTCACGAGAGCCGATTTCGTCCGATAGTCCCTTTTTTGAACTAGACAACGTGGTTCTGTTGCCCCATATAGGAAGTGCCACGATAGCGACAAGGACCGAGATGGCTGTCTTGGCGGCTAGAAATATCAGGGAGTACCTTCTATCGGGAAAGCCGGTAACGCCCGTGAACCCACAAGTTTTAAAAAACTGAATTTGATATGATCAGGGATCTTTAGCGGGCATTGTGAGAAGATCACAATGATTTTTGTTCTTGTAGTGAACGTAAATGCATGTGTTTTGACCCTCGAAGTATACAGGATATCCTCAACTATCGGCGAATTCAACAAAGAGCAATAGGCATGAGAATGTCATTTGTCCAAATGAAAGGGTAGATTGCGCACAACTCATACATATGAAAGGAGGCGTCAATCTTTGGATTCTTCGGAAATGAGGATCAAGAATCATCCAATTCTCGATTTTGAAGAGAAGGAAAGAGTCAAGTTCTATTGGGAAGGCGAGGAACTCTGGGGATACGAAGGCGAACCGATAGCAAGTGCTCTTCACGCGGCAGGCATTAAGGTTTTACATGAGAGCATAAAGCGTAGCCATCCGCGTGGATTCTTTTGTGCTATAGGTAACTGTTCTTCTTGTCTGGTAATTGTTGACGGAGTTGCAAATGTGAGAGCTTGCACTGAAAAACTCAGGGCTGGTATGCGTGTCGAGATGCAAAAAGGCGTAGGTCCGGCCCTATCAAGTAAGGAGTGACTCTATTGAAAACGACGGAGCTTGCAATTATTGGAGCGGGTCCAGCTGGAATTTGTGCCGCCCTAGAAGCTGCCTCATATGGGGTAGAAGTCACCCTTATAGACAGAGGCGACATGCCTGGCGGTCAGTTAGTCAAGCAGACCCACAAGTTTTTCGGATGGCACGAGAAAAGCGCAGGAACTAGGGGCGTTGTTATTGCGCGTGATTTGGCCGAAAGAGCATATCGAGACCCAAATGTTCAATTCATGGGTTCAACAGAAGCTCTAGGGTACTATAGGGATGATGGTACCCTTCTTCTTGAGACTCCATACGGCATAGAAGGTTTAAAACCTAAGAGGTTACTGGTAGCGGCAGGAGCTTCTGAGAAGATGCTTCTTTTCCCAGGCAATGATCTTCCAGGCGTCTACGGAGCAGGTGCGGTCCAAACACTGATGAATGTTCATGGAGTTAGGCCAGGTCAATCGGTTTTGATGATAGGCTCAGGCAATATTGGCCTAATAGTGAGTTACCAGCTAGCTCAGGCGGGTGTTCACGTAGAAGCACTGGTTGAAGCTTTGCCCCAGATAGGTGGATATGCTGTACATGCCTCAAAGATAAGGCGCCTAGGCATACCGATCCTTACTAAGCACAGCATCAAAGAAGCGTATGGCGAGCGGTGTGTCGAAGGAGCCATCATTTGGGAAATCGATGACAGATGGCAAGGCATCCCAGGAAGCGAAAAGGACTTGAAAGTTGACGTAATATGCTTAGCAACAGGGCTTTCACCATTGTGTGAGTTCTTGTGGCAGGCCGGAGCTGAGATGACCTATATTCCGGCTTTGGGCGGTTTTGTACCCGTATATGATGAGAATATGCAGACCACTTTGACTGGAGTATACGTTGCGGGTGATGTTGCAAGCATAGAGGAGGCCTCCACAGCTATGGCCGAGGGTCACCTGGCAGGTGTGGCCATAGCTCATAGCCTGGGAAAGATCTCTGACGTTGATTTTGAAGCCAAGCGTAAAGGATATGTGAAGGAACTAGAACAACTCAGAGCTGGTCCAACCAGCAAGAAGATTGTTGAAGGCCTTGCTGCCTTAAGAGACGAAACTGGGAAGAGGGTGAGCGTCTAATGAAAAATGATTTTCTAAGCACAGGTATTCCCTCTTTGGAACAGATAGAAGCTATAGTACCAAGCAAGGTCCGCAGAGAAAAAGGCCCGTTTGTCGTAATAGAGTGTTTTCAGGAGATACCCTGCGATCCCTGTTATCACAGTTGTAGGTTCGGGGCTATTTGCGAGTTTGCGACCATAAATGACATTCCAAAGGTAGATTGGGATAAGTGTACTGGTTGTGGGATTTGTGTAGCTGCTTGTCCTGGATTAGCGATTTTCGTAGTTGACGAGACTTTCAGCGACACAGAGTGTCTGGTGGCACTCCCTTACGAATTCTTGCCGCTTCCCGAGAAAGGCGAAAAAGTCTCGCTACTTTCAAGATCAGGCGCGGAACTTGCTACAGGCGAGGTTCATAGGGTAGTTCCAGGTAGAAAGCCTGCAGGAACCACAGTAGTCTGGGTAAGAGCTCCTAAGGAACTATCGATGGAAGTAAGAAATATCAGGCTTACTAGGAGGGGTGGGGCGAACCGTGAGTAGAAACGATGATGACATCATTGTATGCAGATGTGAAGACGTCACTTTGGGAGAGATACGGAAAGTAATACGGGAAGGCGCGACCACTCTGGACGAAGTCAAACGTATAACTAGAGCTGGAATGGGCCCTTGTCAGGGGCGGACATGCAGACTGTTGATAGCAGGAGAAATTGCAAGATTCCTAGGCAGGCCAGTTTCCGAGGTTCTTCAGTCGAGATACAGACCTCCTTTCAAACCTGTAAGAATGGGAGACCTCGCGGAAATATGCGACGGCGAAACAAGTTGCGACGGGTCTGATTGCGGCTCGGAATCGGATGAGGAGGGAATTGGCCAATGAGACGTTCAGCGGATGCCGTAGTTATAGGCGGAGGAGTCTCAGGAGCCTCTATCGCCTATAACCTCTTAAAGCAAGGGGTAGGCAATGTGGTCTTGTGCGAGAAAGATACATTTGCTAATGGATCAACAGGTCGGTGCGGGGCTGGGGTAAGAGAACAGTGGGGTGCTGAAGGAAACATAAGGATATGTAAAGCATCCATCGACATATTTGAGAACCTTCAAGAGGAATTGGATTATGCCTATGATATCGAATTCGTCCAGAAAGGCTACCTGATGATGGCCTACACAGAGAAGGAATGGCTCCAGTTTCAAAAGAACGTCGAGGTCCAACACAGATTGGGAGTCAATTCCCGAGTGTGTACGCCTGACGAAGCAAAAGAAATTGTGCCTGTGCTTAACACTGAGGGCATGTTAGGAGCAACGTACAATGCCCGAGATGGTCATGCAAACCCTTTTCACACCACAAATGCATACTTAAGAGCTTTTGAACGATTGGGCGGAGAAGTCAATGATTTCACTGAGGTTATAGACATTGAGAAGTCTGGTGACAAGGTGACTAAGGTCAAGACCAACCGCGGAGAAATATCTACGCCTGTGGTAGTTAATGCAGCAGGGCCCTGGGCTGCCCCGGTTGCTGCCATGGTAGGAGTGGATCTCCCTGTTTACACAGAGCGGCACCAAATTCTGGTTACAGAAGCAGTTGGGCACCTTTTTGACCCCATGCTTATGTCCTTTTCGCTGGGGATCTATTGTCAGCAGACCCCCCATGGTTCCTTAGTTATGGGTATTGGCGATCCGAATGAGCCTAAAGGTTATGATATCGGTCAATCTTGGCAATTCCTCAGGAAAATGTCGGATATAATGTGCAAGCTGGTTCCTCCCCTTAAAGGTGTGCGTGTGGTTCGCCAGTGGGCGGGATTATACACGATTACGCCTGATGCGCACCCGATTCTAGGTACCGTTCCGGGCGTTGAAGGATACTATCAGGCAGTTGGTTTTAGCGGACACGGGTTTATGTTAGCTCCTATAGTCGGCAGGTTGCTTTCAGAGATGATTGTCGGTAAGGAGCCTTCTATCGACATAAGTGACTTGGATCTTGGGCGTTTTGAGAGAGGCGAATTGCGAGTAGAACCTTCGGTTGTGTGATTGAGGGTACATTTGCGCCAACATCAAGGACTGACGAAAATGGTAGGAAATATGTTTCGACCCTGTGAAGATCTCTTCATGTAAAAAAGGGGAAGGTGATCCTATATGTTCAAGCGCCGATGGAATGATTTGTTAGCTGCTTTGAGGGAATCAGGCGTCAAAGGTATTGCCATCACGCCTGGTCCTAATATGTTCTACTTGACGGGCCTGTCAATGGGACTTTCGGAAAGGCCAGCTTTATTGGCGATAACGGAGGACGGAAAAGCATCTTTTGTTATGCCGGAATTGGAAAGCCAAAAAGGCCATATGGTTTCTGAGAGAATGAAAGATCATGACGTTCCTGTAGATTTTCAAGTGTTTTCCTATAGTGATGAGGAAGGTCCCGCAAAGGCGTTTGAGGCGGCTTTTATGTCTTCGTCTGGTACATGGGCTCTTGAATTTCGCAGTCTGAGGCTTTTAGAGTATTCTCTCATGAAAAGAGTCATCGGTGATTTCCTATGGGTAGATGCTTCCGACATTATGAAAGAACTTAGGATGGTTAAGGATGAAAACGAAGTCAAGAACATGCAAGAGGCCGCACGGCTTGCTGATCTTGGTGTAGGTATCGCCAAGGAACTGTTGACTCCTGGAAAAAAGGCCATTGAGATAGTTGTTGAGATAGAAAGACAACTCAAGATCCAAGGCGCTCAAGCGGTGAGCATGTCTTTGGCTACTGGAGTAAATACCGCAATTCCGCACGCAGGCACAAGCGCCGATGTCATCTCCGAAGGAGACTTGGCGTGGCTTGACCTTTGTGTCAATGTCTGCGGTTACTGGTCCGACATAACTAGAACCTATCCTATCGGGCAGATTTCTGACGAGATGAAAGAAGTCTATGGGGTAGTCTTGGAAGCTCAAGAACAAGCAATGCTCAATGCCAAACCAGGTATGAGCGGAGCGGATGTTGATGCGTTGGCTCGCGAGATAATCGCGTCTCATGGCTATGGAGAGCATTTTATCCATAGAACAGGTCACGGCCTCGGACTCGAGATCCACGAGGACCCCTATATAGTCGCTTCAAACCATGACGTTTTGCCGATAGGCAGTACCTTCACTATTGAACCGGGAATATATCTTCCTGGTAAAGGCGGGGTTCGTATCGAGGATGATGTGTTACTTACCGCAGCCGGTCTCAAGTCATTTACAACCTATCCTAGAAACCTTCTCAACTGAAATACTCGAACAATAGTCGGGCCTATGCTGCTATCACAGGTGGCTAGGTCCGACCGATATGGTGCCTGTATGCGGCCTCATAGTCGGTTCTACACGTATGAAAGAGGATATATCTGAGTTTCGTCAAAATTACTATACACTAGACGGTTTTTCACACGTTCCTATATCGGGGAGGGGATTGATTACTTAATGGAGATGCAGATCTTAGTCGATGACCTGGCAAGGCTAATCAAGAGGTCCATAACTCTTGAGGATATCAACGGAAATCTCATAGCCTATTCTGCCCATGAACACCCGGTAGACCAGGTGAGGGTGGAAACGCTCCTCAGAAAAGGTGCTTCGAAGAGCACTATCGAAGCCCTGAAGAGACATGGGGTATACGATAAAGTTGATTCGTCTAGAGGAGTAGTTCATGTAGAGGCTATTCCGGAAATCGGGTTCACTTCAAGAATAGCCATTGCGATACGTTGTGGACGCAACGTCTTAGGTTATTTGTGGGTCAATGATGGCGAACGTTCTATAATGCCTCAAGACGAAGCTGCCATAATACAGACAGCAAGAATGATCGCCAGGAATTTCCCAAAAGGAGATTTGGAGTTGGAGATTTCTGAACCTGAGACTCGACTAGTTGCTCTAGAACTGATTTCCTCGCCAGGCAAGTCCGATTTAGGCGAACTGAAGGACAGATGCAAGGGGATAGAATTCATATCCCCATTTCAGGTTCTAGTTCTGCGTCATCGATCTTCTCGCGCATCGACCTCTACTCGAAGCCTACTGGAAATTGTGGAAGATTTTGTTCGAAGAAATGAACTAAATGCTATATGCTGCGATTACAAAGATGAGGTTGCGATCTTGATGCTTGGCGAACCATGGCATAGGGTTAGACAGAATGCTTTTGGTTTGAGTAGGTTTCTCACCGCCCACGGTTTTCGGGAATTCGTGGGTATTGGCAGCCCTTTCATGGCCGTTTCAGCTATTCAGGAGAGCTATCAACAAGCCCGTGAGGCCATAGAACTTGGGATCAGGTACCATCCAGAGGCCGATTCTATGATTTTCGATTATGGGCAGGTGTCACTTTACGACCTAATTGGATGTATGGCCACGTGCAAGGACCGCAGCGCCTATGGGCGCGAATTGGTCGAACAGATATCATTGTATGATAGAGTAAATGGAACAGAGTTCCTCAAAACTCTAGAAGTAGTGCTTGACTTTGGTGGAAAAAGAAAGGATGCGGCCAGCTGCTTGAACATACATCCTAATACACTGGATTATCGTATGCGCAGGCTCAATGAAGTTGTTCAGTGCTCATTGGATGATCCTGGTCTGAGGCTAGCTGTTCATCTGTGGATTAAAGCAATCGGTTGTCCGAGAGGCGTGTTAGAAGATACCGACGGTGAGACTACCTAATGTAGGAGATTAAGGGCAAGGTGGGGTTTTGTAGTTTTCTTCGTCGTTTTAGATCTGCAAGCGAGGGTTTTCAGCGAGTTTTGTCGAACTACAGATAGACGAGTATCTCTCGGAATAAATGTAACAAGGAGTGAGTCATTAAGATGGGTGAGGATATCAAAGATTTCGAACAACTCAGGATGATGCAGGAAAGTTTGTTCCACGAGTTCAGTTCATTGGCTAAGCAGGTAGATGACCTGATGTGGTATCAAAAAGTTGGCGATATCGCAAATGTTGATAAAGTGACATACATTGGCCCGCCTCCTGCAAATCCGTTGGCTCAACCGCCTCAAGACAAGGGCAACCCGTTGAAGATTCCCGCTTATACGTTCGTGCCCAAAACTGCTGAGTCAGATAAAAAATACCCGCTTCTTGTATTTGTTCACGGCGGTGTACATGCTAATTTCTCCACAGGGTGTGCGAATGTGATTCGGGAACTTTTGACTCAGGGATATATCATCATTGCTCCTGAGTACAGGGGTAGCACAGGTTACGGGCAGCAGTTCTACCAGTATATAGACTATGGCGGTTTAGAGAACGAGGATGTCTGGGAAGGCAGGAATTGGATGGTACGCAACAACCCTTTGGTTGATCCTGATAGAGTGGGTATCATGGGATGGAGCCATGGCGGGATGATAACCCTTATGAATCTTTTCGATCATCCAGAGAGTTACAAAGTAGGGTACGCAGGTGTTCCTGTTAGTGACGTAGTAGCTAGGATGGGATACAAGACCGATGCCTACAGGCGGATTTTCTCAGCTGATTACCACATTGGAAAAACAGCGTATGAGGATGTTAACGAATACCGACGCAGATCCCCCGCTTGGAATGCGGATAAGCTCAAGACCCCTCTTCTTATACACACCACAACGAATGACGAAGATGTGAATGTTCTAGAGGTAGAGCACTTGATCAAATCGCTAAAAGCGTATGGAAAAGACTTCGAGTACAAAATCTATGAAAGTGCTCCTGGCGGGCATGTTTTCAACCGCATAGATACAGAATTGGCAAGGGAATCGAGGAAGGAAATCTATGCATTCCTCGCAAGATACTTGAATCCGCCTGCTCCGCTTGCCTGAAGCAGCGAGAGACTGAAAACGGAAAGCGACAAAAACTAAGAGGAAACAGCGTGCCGCCGTGGTTCGCAGTTTCCTCTTAGGTATCTTAATCAGTGTTGGTCTATGCGCAGTTTGCCGCCGGTAGCGAAATTCTCTTTCTTCATATCTCTCATGATTACAGTTACCGCTTCTGGACTTACCCCTAGAGATCTCACTATTGCATCTGTTACTTCCTTGGCCAAGACTCGCTTCTGCTCGACTGTCCTGCCCTCAATCAGCTCAATTTGAACGATTGGCACTCTGTCACCCCCACAAACCGAGTTCCGCGATCCCATGTATTTGCGATCACGTTAAATTTTATGCTATACTTAAGTGCATAGAATATCAAGGACGTTACAAGCAACGAGGGAATTTCGTCGGAGTGGGTTTCGTTGAACCCACTCTTTGTATGTTAAGGGGTGATAAGGATGAGTCGTAAACAATTGCTAGAAGGTCTTTTCGAAGCCTTTGAGCCAGAAGTGCGGGCTGCGGGCTTGGAATTATTGGATGTTGAACTGACATCAGATGAGAACAGGAAGACCATCTTACGCGTGACCATCTATTCGCCAAACGGGGTTACGTTGGACGATTGTGTAAACGTTGAGACCATCATCAGCCCCATGCTCGACGAAATGGATCCTATTGCCGGCAGCTATAATCTCGAGATTTCATCTCCTGGATTGGAGAGGGTGCTCAAGCGAGACAAAGAGTATCAGATATTTGGCGGACGTCTTTGTAGGGTTAATCTTTATGGCCCTATAGATGGGAAGCGAGTGTTTGAAGGGGTTCTCGTGGGATTGGACTATTCAGAAGGAGAAAGTAGAGTCACAATTCTTACAAAGAGCGGCCAAATGTCATTTTCCAGGCAAAATATAAGCAAAGTTCAACTTGTCTATCAAGAAAAACTATCGTAGGGTCTTGAAAGGAGGGCGGGAAAAATTAGTAACGAAATTACGAATGCCCTGAACCAGATTGAAAGGGAGCGGGGCATACCAAAAGAAGATCTTGTAGATGCCATGGAAGCGGCGCTTTTGTCGGCATATCGTAAGCACTATGGCAGTGCTGAGAATGTTAGAGTTCAGTTCGATGGAACGACCGGAAATATCAGAGTCCTATCCCGCCGTCAGGTTGTAGATAAGGTGACAGATCCTGTCAAAGAGATATCTATTGATGAAGCGCGGGCCAAACATCTTGGTTATCAGATTGGTGACTACGTTGAAGAAGAAATTGCTGCTCAGGGGTTTGGACGTATCGCAGCTCAGACGGCGAAGCAAGTTGTCATGCAGAAACTCAGAGACATAGAGCGTGACATGGTATATGAGGAATTTGCAGAGAGGCAAGGTGACGTAGTAACAGGACAAGTCATCCGGGTTGATAGAGGCATAGTTATTGTAGATTTGGGTAGAGCGGAAGGCTTCATTTTCCCTCAAGAACAGGTAAGGAGCGAACAATATCGCGAACGCGACAGGATAAAGGCGTACGTTGTTGAGGTCAAGAAGACGCCGAAAGGTCCGCAGATCTTACTTTCAAGAACTCATCCAGGGCTTTTGAAAAGGCTTATGGAGTTAGAGGTGCCTGAGATTCGAGACGGAATTGTGGAGATAATGGGCCTGGTTCGAGAGCCCGGTTCTAGGTCCAAAGTTGCAGTCAAGGCAAATCTGCCTGAGGTTGACGCACTTGGAGCATGTGTTGGTCCAAGAGGGTCTCGTGTTCAAGTAATAGTCCAGGAACTCAGGGGAGAAAGGATTGATATAATAGAATGGAACGAGGACCCGGAGATTTTTGTAGCTAACGCTCTAAGTCCTGCGAGGGTAGTCGGTGTCGAAATTGACCCAACGAGTAGAGTCGCCAGAGTGATAGTTCCAGACAATCAGTTGTCTCTAGCGATAGGACGTGATGGGCAAAATGCAAGACTGGCTGCAAAGCTTACCGGGTGGAAGATTGACATACGGTCAGAGCGCGATGCTTTGCGGTAGAGCGATAATCGTGTGATAACAGAGGGGGTGGTGCCGTGCCAA
>Ga0255347_1007483_pt1 | contig 11349 bp, 13 predicted proteins | sample wastewater_treat_2_FD_192479 | JGI IMG/M metagenome (GOLD analysis project Ga0255347, IMG submission 192479) | Wastewater microbial communities from Lulu Island WWTP, Vancouver, Canada - plant24 | ecosystem: Engineered > WWTP > Wastewater > Unclassified | place: Canada: Vancouver, British...
CTGCGCGCAGCCCCAGGCCCAGCGCAGCAGTGGTCTTACCCTTGCCGTCGCCGGTGTAAACCTGAACAAGCCCCCGGATCTTCGCCTGAACCCGCTTCCCGGTCTCCCTCGATACTATCGATTCCACTCGGCACACCTCCTTCACTGGGCCCGCCAGGCCCTCCGCTGTGCGGCGCTCCGTGCGGCGCTCCGTGCGGCGCCCCGTGCTGCGCTCCGTGCCGCGCTCCGTGCCGCGGGCTCCCCGAAATCACGAACACCGCCGGCCGGTCCAGCTCGGGGCGGCGCCCCACTATCGCCCGCACGCCGTACACGTCCAGTAGATGCTCTTCGGTCAGCACCTCGCCCGGCGCGCCACAGGCAGCCACCTGCCCCGAACTGAGCATGGTGATGCGGTCGCAGTATCTGCCGGCCAGGTTCAGATCGTGTAGCACTGCGACGGTTGTTATTCCCGATTCATGGGCAAGCGCCTGCGCAAGTTCCATTATCTCAACCTGGAAATTCACGTCCAGGTGTGCGGTGGGCTCATCGAGCAACAGCACCCGCGGTTCCTGCGCCAGCGCCCGCGCAATCAGCACCCTCTGTCGCTCGCCCGACGACAGCGACGTGATGCGGCGTTCGGCAAGATGGGCGACTCCGGTGCGCTCCATGGCTTCACGAGCCTTCGCAACATCCAGAGCGGTTTCCGAGGCAAGGAAATGCAGGTGTGGAGAGCGCCCCATCAGCACTGTCTCTTCCACAGTGAAAGGGAATATCACAGCCTCCGCAGCCCCCACCGCCGCAACCACCTGCGCGGCCTGGCGCGGCGACAGGCCCCCGATATCCTGCCCGCCGAGGGAGACCGAGCCCGAAGAGGGCCCGGCCACCCCGCCTATCACACGCAGCAATGTGGATTTTCCCGACCCATTCGGACCGATGACGCCATGCAGCGTGCCTGACTCCGCGGCCAGGCTCACACCGTGCAGCACTTCCGGGCCCGACGCCCCGTACCCGAACCTCACATCGCGCACCTCGACACGCATGGCCGCATCACCCTCTCTTTCTCAGCCTGAGTAGATAGAAGAAGAACGGCGCACCGGCCATGGCAGTAATCACGCCCACCGGCACTTCGCGAGGGGGTATGATCACCCGCGAAAGTGTGTCGGCGGCCACCATGAACACCGCGCCGCCCAGGGCCGACACCGGTATCAGGCTCCTGTGATCCGGGCCGATCATCATCCGGGCGATATGCGGCACCACAAGCCCCACGAAGCCGATCAACCCCGACGAAGACACCGCAGCTGCCGTGATCAACGACCCGAGAGCAATGACCACCTTCTTGAACCGCTCCACATCTAGGCCCATGTACCGTGCGGATTCTTCCCCGCAGGCCGCCAAGTTGAAGTCGCGACCCAGAGCGGTGAGAACGGCGGTGCCGGCCAGCACATACGGGGCGGTCATGCGCACATGTGCCCAGCTCTTTGCGGATAAGCTCCCCATGAGCCACATGACCACCTTGGGCAGGTCTTCACCCGCCGTAACCATGAGGAACGACACCAGGGCCCACACAAACGATCCCACAACCACCCCGGCTAGGAGGAAAGTGTCGGTGGGCATGTGTCCGTCCACAGTAGACAGGGCATATACAAAGAGGACCGTGATTACTGCGCCGATGAACGCGAAGATAGGTATATATGAAGACGGAGACGAAAGCGAAAGGGCGGCAAGCCCCACGCGCCCGGCAGACAGAATGCCGATGGACGCGCCCAGCGCCGCCCCTGATGATGCTCCTATGATGTACGGATCAGCCAGAGGGTTCCTGAACAGCCCCTGAAACGACGCCCCCGTGGCCGCAAGGCCAGCCCCGACCAGAAGCCCCAGCACAATCCGGGGAAGGCGGACTTCCAGGACAATGATCTCGGCGCTTTCGAGCACCGACTGGTCGATAGGCATCGGCCCCGGGCCATGCCCCGACCACAGCCGCGGCCACGACTCTAGCCACGCGGCCAGAGCCCTGCCCACGACGGGTATTCGCGATACGATAATGCGCAAAGCCAGCGAGGTCGGGATGCCGGCGGTTCCCGCCGATGCGGCCCAGACCACCACTGCCAGCATTGCAGCGACCAGAAGCGTTATGCGGGTCCTATTCGCGCGAGATCGAGGCATGGCGTGTCACCGTTCTCCTTTGGCGTTCGTAGCCTTGTCTATCCAGTCTACTCACTACTGCTCGCTACTGCGCACCGGCGAACAGGCCGGCCAGAGTCTCAAGCCCATCCACTAACCTCGGCCCCGGCCTCACCATCAGATCCGGGTGAACCTCGAAAACGCGTCCCTGCACGATAGCCGGCACTTTCCGCCATTCATGCCTGGCCATGACTTCAGCTCGGTTGAAGCACGTGAGGATGACGACATCGGTATGTGCGGAGATCACAGTCTCGGGGCTTATCTGCGGCCATCCGTCGATGTGGCCCACTATGTTGCGCCCCCCTGCCCGCTTCACAAGGTCGTCAACAAAAGTGCCTGCTCCGGCAGTCATCAGCGGGTCATTCCATATCTCCACGAACACCCTCGGTCGGCTGTCGGCAGGCATGACTGCCGTCTTCGACTCCACCGCCGCGACACGAGCCTTGAGGCCGTCGACCGTGCGGCGCGCAGCAGCATCGGCCCCACAAGCATCGCCGATGACCTGTATGGCGCGGAACACTTCATCAAGTGTGCGCGGGTTGACTGCAACCACCCTCATCTTGAGTTCGCGCAGCTTCTGGATGACAGGCATCTGCAGGTCCGCCACAGCCACAACCAGGTCAGGCCGTTTGGCCACAACGGCCTCGATGTTGATGTTGTAGTCACCGATCTTGTCAATCTTCTTGGCAGCCTCGGGGTAGTCGCATGCAGAGGTGACCCCGACGACCTTGTCGCCGAGCCCCAGGGCAAACAGGATTTCAGTGTTGCTGGGCGCAAGAGACACGATCCTTGCAGGTTCACCAGGAATCTCGACGGTGACGCCTGTGTCGTCCACAATCGAGATGGGATACGCGCCGGCCGCTCGCACCGAACCCGCAGCGGCCAGGAGAGCGATGAATAGGATCGCCACAGTCGACTTGCGAAGCCATTCAGATATGCGCGATCCATGCTCCCCGGGTGACCGAAACCAACTGGACATAGGACGTTTGGACATTTCAGTAACACTCCTTCTCCGGCGCGCGCCGCGCAGCTGTTCGCACATGCGGTCGCGCACGTAAAAACACCCTGCTCACCGGCGAGTGAACAGGGGAGAAGTCGGTACGGTGTGCGCACCCAAAACCCAGGCAGCGCCGCACCTTCCGCATCCCCCTTATCCTCGAAGGTGGAGTCGGCAAGCCAAGTGGGCAGGTTTCCTGACTTCCGGGTCGTCGCCTGCGCGCGTCTTCCCCCTGCTGCACTTGGCAGGAGTGACATCAGTGCGCCTCGGCTCACCGGATACAGTGGCGGGACCGCGGGCTTGGCCCGGCGCATTCATGCGCCCGGCTGCCACTTCCCTCAAACCCGCTAGCGCGGGCACCCACCGGCATTCCGTTATTCAGGTGTTACTGTGTATATCCTAGCACAACCGCCGATCATAGCCAAGATAGCGATGAACCAGGGGCACGCAACCCGTGTGCGACTCGAGGGCACTCACGCGCGACTCGCGGGCGACTCGATCCAGGTGGTCGCAGTCGCCAGATGGGCTGCGCATATACGGCTTACGCTGCCGGTTTGCCTTCAACTGCCCATCTAGCTGGCCTTTTGATATGTGTTCATATTGTGAACGGGTTTTCCCGGATGTGTCGCGAATCCGGACTATGGTTGATGCATATCGGTACGTATGTCCGCATAAAAGCGGGTGGTGGCAGTATCTGGTGGTCGCGGCGGTGGATGATGGGTTGATATGGCTGGCGCATAGCATTTTATGCTAGTAAGTGCCGTTGGCAGTCTGCCTATATGGCAATAACTGCTACACCCGCCCGGGCTCAGGCCGCCTATACGGCTATACGATCGTTTATGCATCAACCATTGTCCGTTTTGTCGACACATCGCCGAAAATGCGTTCAGATAATTGACACCTAGATTTTTCCATACGCCCCGCCCAGTATTCCACTGCTGCGCGTTCCGTGCTGCCGGGCTCCGCTTCGTCTACAGGCGAAACCGCACGTGTCCGTGGCGATGAGTTCGTCTCGCTTTCAGTTGGCTTGTCCATGGAGACACCCCAACGCCGTTGCTTGTGCGAGACAGCAGCCGCAACTGTTGTCACAGGAGTCCTCCCGCGGATCGCGAATAGTAGCTCGACGCCTTCCGGATCGCCCGGCAATCGTGAGTCTTGGGAGAATGCGCTGGCGAAGTGGGAGTGATGTGGCTCTGCGACATACATCAGCCGAGTCTCTGAACCTGGGGATGGACACGGTGATGACCCACCGGGCTTTCGGCAGGCATGCCGCAGAGGCTCTTCATGCCGTTGGGCAGGAGGCTGAGCGGCTTGAGGGCATGCTGAGCCGATTTAGGCCCGAAAGCGACATAGCTGTGATCAACAAGTCTGCAGGACTTGCATGCTGCAGTGTCGGTCCTGAGACATGCTGTGTGCTGTCGTGTGCGGTCGAACTGTCGGCGGCCTGCCAGGGTCTATTTGACGTGACTATTGGGCCGCTGGTAGATCTGTGGGGCATCGGCCACGGCGCGCTGCGCCCACCCACCGGCGCCCAGATCCACCAGGCGCTCCTCCTGGTGGACTATAGGGACTTGTTGCTGGACCCGGTCCATCAGACAGCAGGCCTTGGCAGAGCGGGGCAGTCCATCGATCTCGGCGGCATCGGCAAAGGCTACGCCGCCGACAGGTTCATCCAGCTGTTCAAGGAATACGGCGTGTCGTCGGCCTTCACGAACATAGGGGGCAATGTGGCGACGCTGGGCGCGCGGCCCGACGGAGTTGCCTGGCGTGTGGGCATTCAGCATCCCCGGCAGCCGGATTCCCTGATCGGCCTGGTATCAGTGAATGACAAAGCAGTAGTCACTTCAGGCGACTACCAGAGGTTCTTCACTCACGGCGACGGCAACAGATACCACCACATTCTGGACCCAGCGACTGGATACCCAGCCAGATCCGGGCTAGCCGGCGTGACTGTGGTCGCCGATAATTCGGGCAATGGATCAATGATTGCCGACGCGCTGTCCACGGCGGTGTTCATTGCTGGCCCAGACAGAGGGCTCGCGCTGATCAGCCGGTATTCGGGGGTCGAGGCTCTCTTGGTTGACGCAGAGCCGACCGATGCTGGGCTTTCAGTTTGGGTCACCCGAGGCCTGAAAGACCATTTCTCTGCCGCTCAGGGTGTGAGCGTGCATGTTATCTGACAGACGAAGGGGGAGAATGAGATGCTTAAGGTAGTCATGTGGATCGTTGCCGGACTGATTGTCCTGTTCGCAGGGTCAGGACTCCTGGACGCGCCCGGCCGGCGGGCCGGTGAGAGGCTTCAGATTGGCAAAGTGGACTTCTCCAGGATCCGAGACGGCGTCTACGAAGGGCAGCACAAGGGCGGGCGCTGGTCAAATACGGTCCGAGTCACGGTCAGTTCAGGCCGGGTCACTGCAGTCGATGTCGTACGGGATGTCTGGTTCCGTAAGCCCGAGTTGACCGACCAAGTGATCAGCGACATCATCAAGTCTCAGTCGCTGGAAGTGGATATCGTGAGCGGCGCGACCGTCACCACACGAGCCTACCTCAAGGCCGTGGAAAACGCCCTTGCCGGGGCCAAGTAGCGTCGGATCAGGAGCTAAACGAGAACCCGTTCGTCCCCTAGGCGTCTGGTGACGCGCGACGAGTCCATGTATTCCAGCAGTGCCACTGCATACTTCCGAGAGTTGCCGCATGAATCGCGAAACTCGGCTGCCGTAAACGCGCGGCCATCGCGCCCGAGCTCTCGAGCGATCTCGAGTGCCCGGACAATCGCGTCGCGGTGGAACAGCAGCTCAGGCCCGACGCGCATCACCACACCTGAGTCGATCAGGTAGTCGAGCACTGCCTGCGGAGCTCCTCCGGCCATGGCCTCGGGTCGCTCAGGGGGTGACATTAGGGAGGAAGCAAACGCGTCCTCGATTCGGCGCGCCCACTCCTGCTGCTCCGGGCTGAGGGTCACTGTGTGAGACGGCAATGCCGCGAAAGTTCCCTGTTGGCGCACGACGCCGTCCGCCGCCGCTCTGGACATGGCCAGTGTGAACCATTTCGAGTCCCAGCCCGCAAGTGCCCTGGTCCGCAGCTCTTCCCTGGCCATCCCGGGCCGAAGAGGCTCGCGGGAGTGGAAATCCGCCAGCAAGTCATGCATTCTCCGACCGATGTCGGCCCAGTCGCCCGAGGTCAAGAACCCTCGCTGTTCGCCATCGCCGGAGCCACCGGAGCCACCGGAGCCACCGGAGCCACCAGAACCGCCAGAGCCACCCAGGCCTACGATCGCGCCCGTGGCCACGCCCAGTTCGAGCAGTTCGAGCACGCTCGCCTCGGCGCGAAACATGGCCCGCGCCACATCGGCGGCGGTTGCCGGGCGGGCATACTCACGGAGAGCGCGATGGACGAACAGTGTTGCCAGGTCCGCATCGTCGCCTCCGGATAAGGTTTCGAACTCTCGCACAGTCTCCTCCCGGAATCGTCGCACCCGGCCTCGCGCGATGGCCAGAACACGTCCGCCCCCGGCCGTGGCCATGGGCGAGTAGGTGCGCACGATGAACCGGTCGCCCCGGGCCGCAACACCTTCATATTCCGCAAGTTCTAGCTGGACAAAGGTAGTCTCCCCAGGGAAAGCCTCGTCGGCGCCGATGACCCTCACCCTGCACGTGGCCTCGGCGGAGCCCATGTGAAGATGCATGAGGTCGCCATGCTCCACCGGCGCTGCCGACGGAAGCAGCGTCAGCTCGGCGTCGAACAGCCGCGACGGCTCCAAAACCCCGGGGGTTGCCAGCACCATGCCCCGCTCGATCTCGCCCCGTTCCAGCCCGGCCAGGTTGAGAGCCACCCGCTGCCCGCGTTCGGCTGCCTCCACAGACGCGTCATGAACCTGTACCTGCCTGACCCGGACGGGCTTCTTCGCAGGAAGCAGTTCCAGACGGTCGCCTGGCTTGATCAAGCCCCCGATGAGGGTGCCCGTCACCACAGTGCCGTGGCCCGATATTGCGAATACGCGGTCGATGGGAAGACGTGCGCAGCTTAGGCGCTCGGGCTCAAAAGCCGCTGCGGCTCGGTCCAAAGCCAGATCCAGCTGGCGCAGTAGTTCATCCAGGCCCTGCCGGGTCACTGCCGACACCGGCACTATCGCCGACCCGGCAAGAAGCGTGCCGGCGAGGCGGCTCTGCACATCGTCCGCCACAAGCTCCAGCCAGTCTGCCTCAACCATGTCGGCTTTGGTCACCGCGACCACCGCATGCCGGACGCCGAGGAGGTTCAGGATGTCGAGGTGTTCGTCAGTCTGCGGCATAACGCCTTCATCAGCCGCCACGACCAGCAGAGCTACATCCACTCCCGTCGCACCTGCCAACATGTTCTTGATAAACCGCTCATGTCCGGGCACGTCCACTACGCCGGCGGTGCGGCCCGACGGAAGTGTGAGAGGAGCGAATCCCAGCTCAATCGTGAGGCCCCGTTCCTGCTCCTGGCGAAGCCGGTCGGTGTTGACGCCTGTGAGCGCGCGGATCAGAGTAGTTTTGCCGTGATCCACATGGCCCGCCGTTCCGATCACCGCATGTCTCATGAAACCACATCTCCCCCCGGTTCTCTCGGACTTCCTGGCTCTGCCCCGATGCGACCCACACCACCCTGCGACGATCCGGCGATGCACGCGTATGCAGACACAATGGCCGACACTGCTGCGGCGGCCAGCCGACCAAAGTCGCGGTCGAATATGGTCCTGAGGTGAAGACGGACGGAGTCGTCGGCCACTCGGGCCACGACGGGAGGATCGCCCATTCGTAATCGCCGCTGTATATCCTCGCACGGGACGCCGTGCGTCTTGATGCACACGCTCGCGCCGGGTATCGACACTGTAGGGAGCGAACCCCCTCCAGCTTCAGACGGATCGTCCACGACTGAGATGTCAACACTTGCGACGTTTACACGGGCCTCGCCCAGCTCCAGTCGGATCAGCTCGGCAAGCCGCCCGGCGCGCCGGGCAAGGTCAGTCGGCTGCGCAGCGAGCATGCCGGCCACAGGCACCGATTCCATGGCCGCGTCGCGGTCTTCCCAGGCAGCAGCCACGGCCGCCAGAGCACACAGTGTGAGCTTGTCGATACGCAGGGCTCGCGCCAAGGGGTTTCGGGAAATGCGCTCGATCAGATCGGCCCGGCCCACTATGATGCCGGCCTGCGGCCCACCGAACAGCTTGTCGCCGCTGAATGTGACGAGATCCGCGCCTGCCGACACAGCGCCCAGGACGGTGGGCTCAGAGCCCATGCCGTAGTGCGACATGTCGGCCATCAACCCGGACCCGATGTCGTACATCACAGGAAGGCCGGTCTCGCGACCCAATGAAACGAGCTCGGCGATATCGACTTCCTCTGTGAAGCCGACTACACGGAAGTTGGAGGTATGCACCTTGAGAAGCAGCCCGACCTCGGGGTTCGCTGCCCTTGTGTAGTCGGAGATGCGAGTTCGGTTGGTCGTTCCCACCTCAACAAGACGGGCGCCGCTCCGTTCCATGATGTCGGGCACCCTGAACGAGCCGCCTATCTCCACCAGCTCGCCCCGGCTGACCAGGACCTCGCGCCCGCGGGCGATTGTGTCCAGGCAGAGCAGGACGGCAGCGGCGTTGTTATTTACCACGTACGCAGCCTGAGCGCCGCACATGCGTGCAATCTGGGTGGCCACGTGGTCCTGACGCGATCCTCGTTCGCCTGTTGCCAAGTCGAACTCAAGATCGGAATACCCTCGTGCGCACTCGGCCACGGCCTGAGCCGCATAATCCGGAAGCGGAGCTCTGCCCAAATTGGTATGGAGGACTATCCCGGTGGCATTGATCACTGGACGCGGGCCCGGGGCCGCGCACCTTTCGGCCACGGCGGGAAGCGCCCGCAAGACCGTGTCGAGGATCGAAGCTCTGGTCGGGGGGGACGCCACCGATTCCGCCTCTGCTGACATCGCCTTATCGCGCGCGAGCTGCTCCAGACGGGTGCGCTGCTCTGCGATGAGTTTCCGCGCCGCATTCCTCACCGCCCACCGCGGCACGCATGCTGCCAGTTCGATAGCCGCCGGATGCTCAAGAACATCCGAAATCGATGGAATGCTCCGAAGGAAAGAAGACTGAGTCACGCCGCTCCACCTGCCTGCATAAGCCCGCCTGCACAAGCCATCCATGGGTGGCACCGTGCTGTGCTGGACTTGGCCTCATGGACCTCTTGGGATCTGCGCCTATCGCACTACCCTGACACGCGGGCCTTCGCTGCCTGCGGATACTGCCCTGCCCACCACTGCGGCGGTGAGCGACACGGCGGCGTCGCGGTCATGTTCGCCATTACCGTCGGCAGCCGCGGCGCGCAACCTCCCCACAAGATCGTCTGCTCTGTCGGGCGCAACCGCTATCAATAGCCCTCCAGACGTCTGTGGATCGAACATCACCTCAAGCACGCTCTGATCGACATCAGTCGCCTCCACCTTGCCTGCCAGGAAGTCCTGGTTACGCCGCAGCCCCCCGGGTATCAGGCCCATCTGTGCGTACTCGAGTGCGCCTTCGATCACCGGGATCTGGCCGGCATGTACCTCAAGCGAAACCCCGGACGCCTCCGCCATCTCCATCAGATGGCCCAGGAAGCCGAAACCGGTGATATCCGTGCACGCGTGAGCGCCCACCTCCAGCATTGCCTGGGACGCCTTATCGTTGAGAGCCGACATGACCTCATACAGGCGAGGCTGAGCCTGGCTATCGGCCAGGTCGGCCATGATGGCCGTAGACACTATGCCTGTGCCGAGCGGTTTGGTCAACACTATCACATCGCCCGGCAGAGCTCCCCTGTTGAGCACAACTCGATCGGGGTGAACGATTCCCGTAACTGAAAGGCCATACTTAGGCTCCCGGTCGTCCACTGAGTGCCCGCCCACAAGGAGCGCCCCCGACTCCCAAACCTTCTCGGCCCCGCCTCGCAGAATCTCGCGAAGAGCTTCCATGCCAAGCGAACACGGGTAGCACACTATGTTCATCGCGATCAGCGGCTTCCCGCCCATCGCATATACGTCAGACAGCGAATTTGCCGCCGCCACCTGCCCGAACTCGTAAGGATCGTCCAGAATCGGGGTGAAGAAGTCACACGTCTGGACGATGGCAATATCGTCAGTCAGCTTGTACACGCCCGCGTCCTCCGAACCCTCGAAACCTGCGATCAGGTTAGGGTCAGTGCGATGCACAAGGCCGGCAAGAGCCAACGTCAGGTCGCCCGGACCTATCTTCGCCGCTCAGCCCGCTTTAGTCGACAATGACGTAAGCCTAATAATGTCTCGCTCGTCCATGACCCGTTCCCCACCTTCCTCGCCTGTATCATACTCTAGCTCAGTCGCCCCAGGAAGTCCACCGTTCGACTTGCCTCATTGAGCGCTTGATCTCCAGTGGCGTGGACGAGATATCCACGCAGACGTGGCATAGGAACCAAAGACTCATTGGTTTGGCGAACAAGCTGGGATTTGAGGAGTGCCATCGCGAGCCTGGCTTTCGGCAGGTCCGGCGCGAACGCCATGATGCCCCGACATTCAGGATCAGCACGGGCACAAGTTAGGGCGAAACGCAGGGCCAGTGCCCATGCGGCTTCTGACGCTGAAGGGAACGTGTTGGCGGGAGTACGTGGGAATCGAACCCACCGCGGCCAGGTTAGCTGCCCGCCACTGGATTTGAAGTCCAGGAGGCCCACCAGGACCAATCTACTCCCGCGTTCTCAGGCTGCGCTTGCCTGAACACGAACCCATTATAGCGCAGTCCTGGCCACCAGTCGAGGGTCACCTCGTCAGGGCTGCCCGGTCAGCCCGTCGAAGCCGCTGTGGCGCGCAGCGGCGATCCTCGTCATGCACAACTCGCCTATGGCTTCCCTCGAAAGGCATATCGACTGTCCCAGCTCGTGGTTGACGAGCTAGACGGGGTTTGCCGCCTCGCCGATTCCCAGACTCCCTCTCAGCTTCCGCAGGTCAGCTAAAGGAAGGCTCGCTGCGCTCGCGCTCTCACATGGCGAGAAGCGCGGCGAGCTTCCTGCCGAGGTTTCGACAGCAGCTAGAGTGGATCAACCGCCAACTTGGACAGTCGATATGGAGTGTATGGACTACCCCCTCTTCTTCGGACCTTCCACCGTGTACAGCGGGTACGCCCCCACCTCCTCTTCGTCGAAGAGCACTCTGAGCCATCCGGC
>Ga0255347_1007486_pt1 | contig 11342 bp, 8 predicted proteins | sample wastewater_treat_2_FD_192479 | JGI IMG/M metagenome (GOLD analysis project Ga0255347, IMG submission 192479) | Wastewater microbial communities from Lulu Island WWTP, Vancouver, Canada - plant24 | ecosystem: Engineered > WWTP > Wastewater > Unclassified | place: Canada: Vancouver, British...
GGTAGGTTTTAAAAAAAACAAAATTGAAAAATTATTCTCATTGATTTTCAATGACTTAGCAAATATTATAGATTATTTTTCATTTTAGTCGGTTAATAGTGAAAGATTATTAAAATAAAAGTGAAGTTCAGAAATCACTAAAAAAAACGGGGCGTATTCTGAAAAGCCTTATGAGTAAGAGAATTAAATTTATATATTATGGAAAAGTCAAAAGTAGACCTGTTTATCGGAATGAATGCTGAAAAGTTTAATCCACAAGACCTCTTGGTTATTAAAGAAAAACTTGAAAAGATGGATGATGATAAATTTTATCTTGTTCAAGGGCTTGAATTTCGTAACCCTTCAATTATTCTTATTATTGCTATATTCCTGGGTTGGGAAAGATTTTGGTTGGACGACGTTGCACTTGGCATTCTAAAAATAATTACCTGTTATGGTTGTTTGATATGGTGGATTGTTGATATTATATCAGCTAGAGAGAGAACGAAGAAATATAATTTCAAAAAATTCAATCAAACATTATCTTTTATGTAAGATGAACTTTCACTCTATAAGGAAGCAAGTGTTAAAATCAAACTTTCTTATTTATTTGAAGCTCGTCGGACTTATAATTTTTCCAATTTTACTATATTTAATTCCTCTTAATTGGTTAAATGGGCAGCATTCAATTTGTTTAATAAAAAACATCTTCGGTATCGAATGTTTTGGTTGTGGCATAACGAGAGCAATAATATCTGCTGTTCAACTTGACTTTAAAAGTGCTTATAATTATAATCATTTGGTAGTAATTGTATTACCGATTTTTATTTATGTGTGGACTAAAATCGTTCTTCAGACAATTAAACAAATAAGAAAACCCGAATGATATTACACTATGGCATGTAATACGGTAGAACGGTGTCATTTTTAGGCTCTGATAATTCCGTATGGCACGACAAGTTTTGTAAAACTATAGAGGTCCAAATGTGAAATTATTCACTTTCACTTTAAAAAAATGATTCCCTAAAATCTAATTCTTAATTAAGGTTTAGGGAATATGCTCGTCGTTTCGCTTACGGAGGAGCATTTCATAGGCGAATAGTTGCTCGCGTAAAATGTTGAGTTGCTCCGTGGTGAGTTCTTCAAAGCTAAAGGAGGGCGTTAGAAAGTCGGGGATAGTTCCAAAGAAGAGGGAGAGGCTGTCTATCATTCCCTTTTCGTCTGTAATTTCCAACTCTTTTTGTTTAACTTTAAAAAACTGCAAAATTCTTAATCCATCTGCTTTTTCGTGAAATGCTTTGGTGAATTGTTCAATGTTTTTTGAATTTTTGCGTAAAGGTTGCCAAAGATTTTCGTCTTGGAATTGCTGTTTAAGAAAGGTTATAAAAGGCGTGTCAATCTCTTCGTGGAATAGTGTCGGGATTAACTCATAATTTTTTTTAATCTCTTGGAACAGAAGTGGGTGATAAATAGGATAGCTTGTCCAATCTCCTTTTGCTCCTTTAAGTATGGCAGGTCCTGTGCCAAAGAATACGCGATTGGAAAACCTTGCGGCAGGCTTTACAACTTCGGGTAACCACTGATGGATATGCCCCATCTTTCGTAATTTTTGAAGTAAGTAGAAGTCTTCACCGCTTTTCATCGGGGTAATTCCTCCGATTTTTCGCAATGCGCGTATTCGTATGGCTATTGCCGAGCCGATAGCTGTAAAAGCATAGGGACTATTTATGAGGAACATATTGATAAGATAACAACGCATATATATTTCATAGCGAAGAATTGCCAGATTTGCCTCATAATTGTCGCCTAATGGGTGAAAATAGGGAACGGAAAGTACATTTGCAGTGGGGCGAGTATTAAAAAAATCACCGATTAGTTGAAAGTAGTTGGAAGGTATGAGCGTATCAGCATCTAAGCTAATTATTAGGTCGTCTTCACGGGCAATTTTTAAAATATGGTCAAAAAGTACTTTTCTTGCCCAACCAACACCATATTTTTTCCTCGTCCATCCTTTACCCTTTGAACTAAAGTCAAGGATTTTTATCTTATCATTGTTTAATTGAGCTAAATAGAGTAATAGTTGTTCGTTATTTTTACAAACCTCAAATTTCTCATTCTCTTTTTCTTGCCACCAATTGTCAGGTTGATTCACACAAATATAGATGGTGTATTTATAGTTACTCTCCTGATTATTAATTGTTTGAAGAGTTAAGGGTAAATATTCTAACTCATTCATTGCAGGTATGGCAATATGCAGATGAGGAGATGCTTCAAATAATTTTGAGCAGTTGTTCATAGCAAATAATTCCTATTACGATTCTATTTGAAAAATTAAGTGCCGGTAAATTTGGATAATTGATTACACTGCATCTTTCAGATGAACTTCAAGTTTAAAATGGAAGGTCATCAGTCGGGTCAATATCGTCTACACTGGCTTCGGGCATCTGGACAGCCGGACCTCCTCCGATTCTTTCTTCGGGACTTCGGTCACCACCTTCTTCAGATTTAAGACCGAGCATTGTGAAGGTATTAGCTTCAATTTCAGTGATGTAGCGTTTTGCGCCATTTTCTTCCCATGAGCGGGTTTTAATTTTCCCTTCTACGTAGATAAGTTTCCCTTTCGTGAGATATTTCTCGGCAATTTCTGCGAGATTTCGCCAACAGATAATGTTGTGCCACTCAGTGTTCTCAATTTTATTGCCCTCCTTATCCCTGTAGAACTCGTTGGTTGCTAATGAAAAACTGGCTCTTTTTGTGCCGTTTTCCAAGGTCTTTACTTCAGGATCTTTTCCTAAACGACCGATTAAAATTACTTTGTTAATAGACATGATATTTTGTTTTTAAAGTTTGAGACAAAGATACAACAATTTTTTAAAAAGTCAATAGATTGTTAATATTTTTTTAATAAAAATTTAAAATAAGCATTATTTTTTCAAAGGTTTATAAGAAGAATTCTTTAAAATGTATTGGCTATCAGTATTTTTCATTAATTCATCTAATGAAACATTATTATTATTTTTCATATAGCCTTGAATAATTTTCCAACCGATAAAAGCTCCAAGTCGTCCGGGAGAAGCATTGGTGAATGGCTTTGTAAAAGGCGCTTCTTCTATAAATTTTCTAATGATATCACTACTGTTAGAAAACAGTAACTCTTTTTTTATCAGATAGTTCCAAACGTCAGGTTGGTATTTTTCTGCCCATTCATATTTTGTAAGTGTATACCCGATAATATCTTGTTCATTTCTTTCCGGGAACATGAGCTGCGTAAAATAGAGTTTTTTCCCTTCATATAACAGATTATCAAGTAACGTAAGAGTCTTTTTTTCCGGTAAATGTTTATAAACTAATGCTTTTTTAAAGCAGTCAATGGCTATATATTTTTTATCACAACGTTCTACAATATAGTTAGGGATTCCCATTTTTTTATAATGGCTATTATTTTCTCCAAGATAGAGGTCAAGATTTATAAAGATTTGGTTATCATAACCAAATACAGATGGCATTTCGGTATCTATTCCCGGCACTAAGGTGTAGAAAATTGGAATTTCGGCTTCCGGATAGTAGTGTCGGTAATAGGCTAAAGCAGAGGAAAGCTCTTCTTTTAAATCATCAAGATTAGGATAATATTGTATGGTAGATTGGTAAATTTCCTGTATAATTGGGTCGTTCAAATAGTAAAAGAGCTGTTTAAGCATGAGAGTATCTTTATAGACGTCTTTTTCTATTAATATTTCAGGAAATTGTGAGGATAATTTTTTTACTCCCTTAGCCAAACTATCCATATTAGAGTAATTGAGGGAGAAGAGAGCTTTTTCATAGCGATGTATTGTGAGCGGTATCTCTTTTTTGAGTTTTCGCAATTCAGTATGATTCAATTTGTAAACTTTTTTTTCCGTGGGACCTGAATTACTATAGAATACGATAATTATTACGATAATAGCTAACAGACAAAGTATTAGGAGGAGAAGAGTTCTTTTTTTCATTTTAATAAATTTCTATAAAAAATGGAACAAATCAAGGAGTATTGTTTTAATAATCTTTAATACAACGCACGCTATATGCGTTGGTAAGCGCAACATTGATTGCTAACTTGATTCCGGTTTCACTATAATTAATTTGTCGACTTTTTCCTGATGAACTGGTCCAGAAATAGGCATTAGTCGTTAATCCTGAAGGAGTATAAGTATAATGATAGTGATTACTGCTACTTCCGTGAAGAGAACAATAATAGCTATCATAATAAGAATCGTATGAGCTATAATTGTATATACTACCATAAGATTCATATATATAACCGGCAGGGATAAGAGAGAAATCGGTCGTATTAAAACCCGTAGAGTCGGTATGCCAGTAACCGGGAGTAAAAGAGTTGTTGGTGTAGGAGTTCCAATATTTAGGTTTTGCTAATACTTTTGCCATCGTTCCTCGGAAATTGGCATTAGAACAGGTAATATCAATTCCCGGATTTAAGTTATTTTCTAATTCGCACCATTCACTACTACTTGGTACGTGCCACCCATAAGGGCAAACTCCCAAAATTCCGCTGGGATTATTATCACTGGAGCCGGCACCTTTCATTACCGCATGCCACGTATAGAGCAAGCCTCTATCAGCTTTGGTAGTGCTGTCATGATTACAAAAATACCAGACTGAATTCCCATTTTGAGTATGAGCCATATCAGCGTAGCGAGTAAGACTGATATTAGGGGCTTTTTGAACTATATTTCCGTCTGCGTAGTGTGTAGTGCGTAAGTTTTCTTTAAACCAGCATTGTCTACCGATATAGACGGTGTTGTACACATTGCCGTCGTAGTCGGTAACGGTACCGCAGTGGGTGGGAGTCGTTATAACTAATACGTTTCCGTAGGAGGTCCCTACACTGTTGGTTGCGTATGCACGAACGTAGTAGCGGGTGTTGGATTTAAGTCCTGCAACATTACTCACAAAGCTACCCGTGCCCGAACCGTCTGTCGTGTTGTTGTTGCCAATGGAAGGCGAAGGATTTGTTTCGCTCCAGCAGACGCCGCTAGCAATGATTCCCGTTGTGCCGGGGTCTAAAATAGTTGCCGCCACTCTCATTGTATAACCGGTGATAGAAAATACGGAGTCTGTGATAATAGATGGAGGGAGACTTTGATTGAAAATAGTGGTGTGCCATTGCGGTATGCCGTTGGCAGTCATAGTAAGAACTTGACCTTCAGAGCCGGCAGAAATAATGTGCCACGTGCTGTCGTTGCTATTCCAATAGAGTATATCGCCGGTATTATTTCCTGTTGGAGTGTTGTAAAGACGATTGTAATCGCCTTCGGCAAAAGATTTAGCAAAAAAAGCGTACGGCACCGTAATTAGCTGTTGCGTTCCAATTAATGTATAATTCGTTCCTCCTGTAATGTCAATTTCACTTTTAAGATAATAACTGTTTCTACTCCAATCAATAGAGTCAAAAATACTGGTAGGAGTGGGAGTGCCGGCACCAACTTCTATTGTCATTAACCCACTACCATTTGTTGTAGTGGAGTGAGTTTCCGTATAGACAGAATGCCCTAATGGTGAGTTTTTTAGGATACTAATTTTTACACCAATCGCTTGATTGGTAACTAAATGGTTTTGTTGGTCTCTCACAACTGCTTGATAACTCATTTTTTGAGGAGGTTGAGCAAATATAGATGCGGTGAAAAAGAGAGAGAAAATGATTAAAAAATAATATTTCGTTTGCATAATGTATGTATGGATTAATGTTTAATAATCTTTAATACAACGAACGCTAAATGCGTTGGTAAGCGTTACCCCTGTTGCCAATTTAATTCCGGTTTCACTATAATTAATTTGTCGACTTTTTCCTGAAGAACTGGTCCAAAAATAGGCATCGGTTGTAATACCTGTTCGAGCATAAATGTAGTGATAATGATAAGAAGTATTTCCACAGTATGAATCCCATCCGGATGACCAACTGCTTTCCCTTTCGTATATATATCCTGTTGGAATAAGAGAGAAATCGGTAATATTAAAACCCGTAGAGTCGGTATGCCAATAACCTGGAGTAAAAGAGTTATTGGTATAAGAACTCCAATATTCAGGTTTTGCTAATACTTTTGCCATCGTTCCTCGGAAATTGGCATTAGAACAGGTAATATCAATTCCTGGATTTAAGTTATTTTCTAATTCACACCATTCACTACTACTTGGAACATGCCACCCATAAGGGCAAACTCCTAAAATACCACTAGGATTATTATCACTGGAGCCTGCTCCTTTCATTACTGCATACCAAGTATAGAGTAATCCTCTATCAGCTTTAGTAGTGCTGTCATGATTGCAAAAATACCAAACAGAATTTCCATTTTGAGTATGAGCCATAGCGTTATAATAAGTTTGGCTTATGTTATAAGCTTTGGTAATACTATTTCCGTCGGCGTAGTGAGTAGTGCGTAAGTTTTCTTTAAACCAGCATTGTCTACCGATGTAGACGGTGTTGTACACATTGCCGTCGTAGTCGGTAATGGTACCGCAGTGGGTGGGGGTCATTATAACTAATACGTTTCCGTAGGAAGTTCCGATGCTATTCGTTGCATACGCTCTAACATAGTAGCGGGTGTTGGATTTAAGCCCTGCAACATTACTCACAAAGCTACCCGTGCCCGAGCCGTCTGTCGTATTGTTGTTGCCAATGGAAGGCGAAGGATTTGTTTCGCTCCAGCAGACGCCGCTAGCAATGATTCCTGTCGTGCCGGGGTCTAAAATAGTTGCCGCCACTCTCATTGTATAACCGGTAATCGAAAATACGGAGTCCGTGATAATAGATGGAGGTAAGTTGTTGTGTAGTACGTTAGTGTACCATTGCGGTACGCCATTTGCTCCTACAATAAGTACTTGTCCGGGCGAGCCGATAGGGACGATATGCCACGATGAGTCTTGTGGGTTCCAATATAAAATATCACCTGTGTTTTGCCCTATAGGTCTATTTATTAAATGATTATAATCAGAACTGTCAGCAAAATTGGACGTGCCAGAGTGGAAAGAGTAAGGGACTGTTATTAGTTGCTGTGTTCCAATAAGCGTATATTGATTTCCTCCTTGTAAATCTATCTCACTTTTTAAAAAATAGTCGCCATTTTCCCATTCAATAGATGAAAAACTACTGCCGGGGGTGGGCGTTCCCGTACCAATTTCTAACGTAAGTAATCCATTCCCATTCGTAGTTCCTTGATGTGTTTCTTCGTACACGGCAATGCCATTCGGAAAAGTTTTTATAATACTGATTTTTATTCCAATCGTTCTATTGACCACTAAATTGTTATTTCCATCACGAATCACTGATTGAAAACTCATCTTTTGCGGTGGTTGTGCCACCAAAAAAAGAGTAGAAAATAGGAGGAGATAGGTGCTTAAAAAATATTTTTTTCTCATTTTAATCTATATAAATGCTTAATTAATAATCTTTTACACAGCGTACACTATAAGCGTCGGTTAAAGGTCTATTCGTTGCAAATTCTATTCCTGTTTCATTATAACTAATTTTTCTTCTTTTGCCTGAAGAGCTGGTCCAAAAATAGGTATCGGTAGTAATACCGGTGCGAACATAAATCCAATGATCGTGACAATAATCATGACCACAGTAGCTATTGTAATAACAGCTATACTGACTGTATTGATAAATATATCCTGTTGGAATAATAGAGAAATCGGTTGTATTAAATCCTGTAGAGTCCGTATGCCAGTATCCGGGTGTAAAAGAGTTGTTGGTATAGGAGTTCCAGTATTTTGGTTTAGCAAGCATTTTAGCCATTGTTCCTCTAAAATTGGCATTTGAACAAGTAACATCAATACCGGGATTTAATAAATTTTCCAATTCGCACCATTCGCTACTGCTAGGTACGTGCCACCCATAGGGACAGATACCGAGAATTCCACTAGGATTATTTTCGCTTGAGCCGGCTCCTTTCATCACGGCATACCACGTATAGAGTAATCCTCTATCAGCTTTAGTTGTGCTGTCATGATTGCAAAAATACCAAACAGAATTTCCATTTTGAGTATGAGCCATAAGGGAACTATAAGTTTGGCTTATGTTATAGGCTTTGGTGATAGAATTTCCGTCAGCGTAGTGTGTGGTGCGCAAGTTTTCTTTAAACCAACATTGTCTGCCGATATAGACGGTGTTGTAAACGTTCCCGTCGTAGTCGGTAATTGTACCGCAGTGGGTGGGGGTCGTTATAACTAATACGTTTCCGTAGGAAGTTCCGACGCTATTCGTTGCATACGCTCTAACATAGTAGCGTGTGTTAGATTTAAGTCCTGCAACATTACTCACAAAGCTACCCGTGCCCGAGCCGTCTGTCGTATTGTTGTTGCCAATGGAAGGTGAAGGATTTGTTTCGCTCCAGCAGACGCCGCTGGCAATGATTCCTGTCGTACCGGGGTCTAAAATAGTTGCCGCCACTCTCATTGTATAGCCGGTGATAGAAAATACGGAGTCCGTGATAATAGATGGAGGTAAGTTGTTGTGTAGTACATTGGTGTACCATTGTGGCACGCCGTTTGCCCCGACAATAAGTACTTGTCCGGGCGTGCCGATAGGAACGATATGCCATGTAGAATCTTGTGGATTCCAGTACAAAATATCGCCCAAATCATTCCCAAAAGGGATGGACTCAACGGAGCCAGCCGTTTTGGCATAAAAAGCATACGGAACCGTAATTAGTTGTTGTGTTCCGTTTAGCGTGTAATTATTACCTCCTTGTAAATCAATCTCACTCTCTAAATAGTAATCATAATTTCCCCAGTCTATATGCTCAAAATGGCTACCGGGTGTGGGCGTGCCATTACCTACTTCAATAGACATTAATCCGTTCCCATTTGTAGTTGTAGTATGTGTCTCTATATAAACACTCGGACCTGTCGGGCTAGTTTGATGAATAGTAATTCTTAAACTAATAGATTGATTTACAATCAATTCATTATTTGCATTACGAACAACTGCCTGGTAACTCATCTTTTGTGGAGGTTGTGCAAATACAGATGAAGTGAAAAGAAGAGCGAAAATGATTAAAAAATAATATTTTTGTTGCATAATTTTATGTGTGATTGATGTTTAATAATCTTTAATACAACGAACGCTATATGCGTTGGTAAGCGTCACCCCTGTTGCCAATTTAATCCCGGTTTCACTAAAATTAATTTGGCGACTTTTCCCTGACGAACTGGTCCAAAAATAGGCATCGGTAGTAATACCGGTGCGAACATAAATCCAGTGTGTGTGATAGGACCCATATCCGCAGTAGTCAGAATAGCCACTTGAACTTAGTCCAGATTCGTATACGTATCCTGTTGGAATAAGAGAGAAATCGGTTGTGTTAAATCCTGTAGAGTCGGTATGCCAGTATCCAGGTGTAAAAGAGTTATTGGTATAAGAACTCCAATATTTAGGTTTTGCTAATACTTTTGCCATCGTTCCTCGGAAATTGGCATTAGAACAGGTAATATCAATTCCCGGATTTAAGTTGTTTTCTAATTCGCACCATTTACTACTACTTGGAACGTGCCACCCATAAGGGCAAACCCCTAAGATACCACTGGGATTATTATCACTGGAGCCTGCTCCTTTCATTACTGCATGCCACGTATAGAGTAATCCTCTATCAGCTTTAGTTGTGCTGTCATGATTGCAAAAATACCAAACTGAATTTCCATTTTGAAAATGAGCCATAGCGTTATAATAAGTTTGGCTTATGTTATGTGCTTTGGTAATGCTATTTCCGTCAGCATAGTGTGTGGTGCGCAAGTTTTCTTTAAACCAACATTGTCTGCCGATATAGACGGTATTGTACACGTTTCCGTCGTAGTCGGTAATTGTACCGCAGTGGGTGGGAGTCGTTATAACTAATACGTTCCCGTAAGAAGTCCCTACACTGTTGGTTGCGTATGCACGAACGTAGTAGCGTGTGTTAGATTTAAGTCCTGCAACATTACTCACAAAGCTACCCGTGCCCGAGCCGTCTGTCGTATTGTTGTTGCCAATGGAAGGCGAAGGATTTGTTTCGCTCCAGCAGACGCCACTGGCAATGATTCCTGTCGTACCGGGGTCTAAAATAGTTGCCGCCACTCTCATTGTATAGCCGGTAATCGAAAATACGGAATCTGTGATAATAGAGGGTGGCAAGTTGTTGTGTAGTACATTGGTGTACCATTGCGGTACACCGTTTGCCCCAACAATAAGTACCTGTCCGGGCGTGCCGATAGGAACGATATGCCATGTAGAATCTTGTGGGTCCCAGTAGAGAATATCGCCACGATTTTGACCTGCTGGGCGATTTCTTAAATTGTTATAGTCGGAAGTGTCGGCGTAACCGGCTACCCCTGCATAAAAGGCATAAGGAACGGTTATTAACTGCTGTACACTTGATAAGGTGTATTGAGAGCCTCCTTGCAAATCAATATCACTTTGTAAATAGTAGTCATCATCTTGCCATTGAATTGTGGCAAAATTACTACCCAAATTGGGTGTCCCCGTGCCAATTTCAATACTCATTAATCCGTTCCCATTTGTCGTTGCTTGGTGCGTTTCTATATAGACGGGCATTCCACCCGGATAAGTTTGCAAAATTGAAATTTTGATCCCAATTGTTTGATTGGTTACTAAATTGTTGTTTGCGTCTCGTATTACTGCTTGATAGGTCATCTTTTGCGGGGGCTGTGCATAAGAAACCAATCCCATATAAAATATGATTAGTGCAAAAATGATGAAACAGCTTGTTTTATTCATAAATTCAAAATTTAATTTTTAATACAACGGACGCTATGAGCGTAATAATTTGTGTAGTTAGCAAGTGCATTTTTTGTATAAGTCAAATATACGCCGGAGTTTGCATAGTTTAAATACCGATAATAGATGTTGTCATTATTATCCAGCGTACAGCTCCACCAATAGCCATCACTATTTACATTTTCATAATATGCACTATTATAATTACCATAATAGAATTTATATCTACCTGCGGGTATGGCTGAGAATCCGCTGGTATTAAATCCCGTAGTATCCGTACGCCAATAGCCGGGAGCAAAAGAGTTGCTAGAGTATGTGTTCCAATGTTGTGGAGCGGCTAATTTTTTAGCCATTGAGCCACGGTATCCGGTGCTGTTGCAGTTTACATCAATTCCCGGTTCTACATAGTTTTCCAATTCACACCATTCGGCGTTGCTCGGGACGTGCCAGCCAGAAGGACAGATACCTTGTATGCCGCTGGGATTATTGCTGCTTGATCCTGCTCCATTCATGACTGCCGCCCAAGAGTATAAAAGTCCGTAAGTTGCAATGTTGGAGTCAGCATCATTATAGCGATAATAATATTTTTGGCCAGAGT
>Ga0255347_1007488_pt1 | contig 11341 bp, 9 predicted proteins | sample wastewater_treat_2_FD_192479 | JGI IMG/M metagenome (GOLD analysis project Ga0255347, IMG submission 192479) | Wastewater microbial communities from Lulu Island WWTP, Vancouver, Canada - plant24 | ecosystem: Engineered > WWTP > Wastewater > Unclassified | place: Canada: Vancouver, British...
TTGAAGCGCTCTATGCCATTGCCGCGGACGGCTGCAATTCAAGCATCGCCCGATTGATGGGCTTCAACCGTGACCGCACCGCCTACTGCTATCTCTTCGCGAAGGGCTGGTACATGAGCAATGTCAAGGCCCCGGCTTCCGACGTGCTCATCTCCAGCATCACCTACAAGACGGTGGCCCCCGGATACATGTTCATCTTTCCCCGCCCCTACGGCGATGATCTCACGGTGATCTTTCTATCGCTCGATCCCCGGGTCAATCTGGATGAGGTGGCTCACTATTTCATGAAAGAGAACCCGTTTTTCTCCGCCTGGTTTGAGCATGCCGAGCCCAAGCAATGCTTAAGCTCCGCCCAATATGTGTTTTCCCCGGTCATCGAGCCGTACCGCGACCGCGTGCTGCTGGCCGGCGACACCGGATCCACTCAGGAGCTGGAAAACTCCGGCGCCATGATCAGCGGCTGGAAGGCGGGCAACGCCATCGCGGCGGCGGTCAGGGAGGAACGGGCGGGAATACTGCCCCGCGCCATCGCCGACTATCTGCAGTGGTGGAAAACCACCTATATCGAGGGGTACCGACATGAAGACTACATCATGAATTTCGCGCTGCCCTTTGTGATCGATACGGAAGAGGATTTAAACTACGTCTTCAGCCTGGTGCAGAACCCCCTGCCCCCCTGCTGGAACCCCTACGCGGCCATCGGGCATCTCGGGCAACTGATGCAGTCGCTGGTGCCCCGCATTCAGCAGGAGAAACCGCACATCCTGGCCAAGCTGGGCCGGATGTCACAGCCGATACTTCAGATACTTGAACCAACCGCAAGCGTTTGTAAACCGCTTTTGGATTTAAAATAATAACCTCGCCTCCCGGTTGCCCGGGACGACATTGAAATACTCATGTCCGAAACCGCAGAACGACTGGCCTACATCCTGAGGGATCCGCTTTTCCCCTGCGTCCAGTGCGGCAAATGCACCGGCAGCTGTCCCATTTCCACCATATCCCCGCACTTTAACATCAGGCGCATCCTCTACGATATGCTCAACTCCACCGGCGAGGAGGTCGCCCATCGCAAGGAAGTGATATGGGATTGCTCCACCTGCACCACCTGCGTCAAACGATGTCCCAAAAAAGTGGACCCGGCGAACCTGGTCATCAGCGTGCGCAGCGTCCTGGTTGAGGACGGTCAGGTCCCGCCCAAGGTGCGGGATGTGTTAAAGTCCATTTCCATCCGCGGCAATCCCTGGAACATCGGCCAGGAAAAGCGATCGGAGTGGACCGCCGGACTGGAGATCAAGGGCATCGCCGATGCCGAAGCCCTCTATTATGTGGGATGTACGCCGGCCTTTGACCCCCGGCTGCATAAGCTTGCCCGCTGCCTCGCCAAAACCCTCGGCGCCGCCGGGGTTAACTTCGGCATCCTGGGCAATGATGAGGTATGCTGCGGTAACGAAATCCGGCGTCTGGGTGACATCTGGTCATTTGACGCCCTGAAAGAAATGAATCTGGAGATGTTCAAACAATTTCCCATCACCCAGATCATTACCACCTCACCCCACTGCTACAACACCTTTAAAAACGAATATCCGGGGCTGGACATCCCGGTGCGGCACTACACGGAGGTTCTTGCCGAGCTGATCAAAAAGAAAAAGTTGCGCTTTACCGGAAAGCTGGAAAAGAAAGTGACCTATCATGACCCCTGCTTTCTGGGACGGCAGAACCAGATATTTGACCCCCCGCGGGACATTCTCAGGAGCATTCCCGCGGTCACCTTCGTGGAGATGGACCGCATACGGGAACGGGCGCTCTGCTGCGAGGGCGGGGGCGGGCGGATGTGGATCGAGGCCCATGAAACCATGGAGCGCACCGCCGCCATCCGCGTCCGGGAGGCCCTGGACTGCGGGGCGGAAATACTGGCAACCGCGTGCCCCTTCTGCCTCTTGACGCTGGAGGACGCGGTGAAGAGCGCGGACCTTGAAGACCGGATCCAGGTGCACGACATCATCGAGCTGGTTGACCGGGTTATGGAGTAATTTCATTATATGGCAAAAGCAAGGGTTGGTGTATACATCTGCCATTGCGGCGTGAATATTCAGTCAACGGTTGACGTGAGCCGGCTTGCCCGCTTTGCCGCCACCCTTCCCCAGGTAACGGTGGCCAAGGACTACATCTACCTCTGCTCCGATCCGGGCCAGGAGCTGATCCGCAACGACGTTAAGGAGCACAACCTCAACCGGGTGGTGGTTGCCGCCTGCTCGCCGCGCATGCATGAGCCCACCTTCAGAAAGGTGCTGGGGAAGGCCGGCCTGAACCCCTATTGTCTGGAGATCGCCAACATCCGCGAACACTGCAGCTGGGTGCACCATGACATTGAAAAGGCCACCCGGAAGGCGGAAAGCCTGCTCGCCGCCACCGTGGCCAAGACCCGCCTGCTGGAACCGCTCGAGGAGAAGGAAGTTGACGTAGTGCCCTCGGCCCTGGTCATCGGCGGCGGCATCGCCGGAATTCAGGCGGCGCTGGATATCGCCGACACCGGTTTCAAGGTCTACCTGGTGGAAAGGGAGCCCAGCATCGGCGGCCACATGATGCAGTTGGACAAGACCTTCCCCACCCTTGACTGCTCCGCCTGCATCCTCACGCCGAAGATGTCCGATGTGGGCAACCACCCGAACATAGAGCTTCTGACCTACGCGGAGATTGCTGCGGTCAAGGGATACGTGGGCAACTTTAAGGTGACCATCAAAAAGAAGCCCCGCTACATACTGGAAGACCGCTGCAACGGCTGCGGGCAGTGTGCCTCCTACTGCCCGGTGGAAATGCCGGACCTCTTCAATATGGGTCTTTCCCAGACCAAGTGCCTATACATACCCTTCCCCCAGGCGGTACCGGCCAAATACGTGATCAATCCCGCCTACTGCCGCTACACCCTGCGCCGGGAGTGCAAGCAGTGCGAGCCGGTCTGCAAGGACCTGAAGGCCATCGACCTGAAACAAAAGGAACAGCTCCTTGAGGTTGAGGTGGGCACCATCATTGTCGCCACCGGATTTGACGCCTTCGACCCCGTGATTAAACCCGAGCTCGGCTACGGTCTGTATCCCAACGTGATCACCGGCCTGGAGTTTGAGCGCCTTTCCTCGGCCTCCGGTCCCACCGCCGGCTCCATCGCCATCAACGGAAAAAAGCCGAAGAAGGTGGTGTTCGTTCACTGCGTGGGTTCGCGGGACAAGTCCATCGGCAATGAATACTGCTCCCGGGTCTGCTGCATGTACACCGCCAAGCAGGCGCACCTCATCCGCGAGAAACTCCCCGATGCCGAGATCACCGTTTTTTATATTGACGTGCGGGCGTTCGGCAAGGGCTTCGAGGAATTTTATGACCGGGTCAAGCAGGAGGGGATCACCTACCGCCGGGGAAACGTGGCCGAGGTTTATAAAAAGGGTGGCGGCCTGGTGGTCAAGGCGGAGGACACGCTGCTGGGCCAGCTGCTTGAAGTTGAGGCGGACCTGGTGGTGCTGGCGGTGGGCATGGTGCCGAGCGCCGGCGGCGCGGCGGTGGGCAACCTGCTCAAGCTTTCCCAGTCGGCGGATCGCTTTTTCCTCGAGGCCCATCCCAAGCTGCGCCCGGTGGACACGGCGAGCGACGGCATCTTCCTCGCGGGATGCTGTCAGGGACCCAAGGACATCCCCGACACCGTGGCCCAGGCCAGCGGCGCCGCGGCGCGGGCCTGCATTCCCCTCTCCCAGGGCAAGGTAAAGACCGAGGCCCAGGTGGCCCGGGTGGAAGAACAGCTGTGCCGGGCCTGCGGATTTTGCATCGAGGCCTGCCCCTACGAGGCCATCGGCCTGACCCGCATCGAAACCCGGGGCATCGCCCGCGACGTGGCCGCGGTCAACGAGGTGCTCTGCAAGGGCTGCGGCGCATGCGCGGCCGCCTGCCTTTCCGGCGCCATCCAGCAGAAGTCCTTCACCGACGAACAGCTGCTTTCGATGATCGCGGCATTTGGTGAGCGCTATGAGTGAATTTGAACCGAACATTGTGGCATTTCTCTGCAACTGGTGCTCCTACGCGGGGGCCGACCTTACCGGCACCACCCGCACCTCCTACCCGCCCACGGTCAAGGTGATCAGGGTCATGTGCACCGGAAGGGTAAATCCGCTCTTTGTCGCCCAGGCGCTGCACAGGGGCGCTGACGGCGTCCTCATCTCCGGCTGCCATCCCGGCGAATGCCATTACATGAAGGGAAATTTCCTGGCTCGCCGTCGGTTCATGATGATGAAAAACCTCCTGGAATTCATGGGTTATGATCCGCGGCGGATAAGGATGAGCTGGGTATCCGCCTCGGAAGGGAAGAAATTCGCGGAAGTCATCAGCGAAGTCACCCGGGACATCGCGGAGCTCGGCCCGCTGCAACCGAACAAGAGTTAGACCTTATGGATATGGAAAAACTGAGGGATGAAGCCAAACGGGCGCTCGGCCGCAAGGAAATTGAAAGCCTGATCGGCTACCAGGCGGGAAGCTACGGGTTCAGGGTATCCGCCGCCTTCATCAGCAGCAAGGAAGAGGTCGACCGGTTAATCTTCTCCCCCCTCTGCGCGCTGAGCCTGGTCAATTATCTGACCATTGAGGGCAGGCCTTCCCCGGCGGCCGGCGACAAAAAGGCCAAGGCCGGCAAGACCGCCATCGTGGTGCGGGGGTGCGATTCCCGCGCCATCAACCAGCTGATCGCCGAGGGCGGACTCTCGCGCGACCGCCTTTACATCATCGGGGTGGCTTGCAGCGGGGTGATTGACCTGAAAAAGGCTGAAGCCCGCTTCCCCGGCACGCTGGAACGGGTGGAAATCGCAGAGGAAAACGAGAACTACCTGATCAGCATCGGCGGCCGGACCCGCATCGTTGCGCGTGACGAACTGCTGGCGGACACCTGCCGCACCTGCCAGTATCCCACCCCGCTCATTTTTGACAAGCTGGTGGGGGACAAAAGAAAGGGGAGTCCAGCCTGCTACGACGACATCAAAGCGCTTGAGGCTAAAACCCCGGAGGAAAGGCGGGAGTTCTGGCGGGGCCAGCTCAGCCGCTGCATCCGCTGCTACGCTTGCCGGAATGCCTGCCCACTGTGCTACTGCGACGGCTGTGTCCTGGACAAACTCCAGCCGCAGTGGGTGAAGCGCTCGGTGGACACCGCGGAAAACATCATGTATCACCTCACCCGCGCCTTTCACCTCGCGGGCCGTTGCATCGGCTGCGGTGAGTGCGAGCGGGTCTGCCCTGTCTCCATCCCGCTGATGAAGCTCAACCGCAAAATGGAACAGGACGTGAAGGAAAACTTCAACTTCGAGGCGGGTAAGGATCCCGCGGCCCAACCGCTGCTCAACACCTTCAAAGTTGAAGATCCGGACGATTTCGTGCTGTAGACGGTGACAGGGTAAACTCTTTCTGTCACCTAGATTTTGTTCCAATGAATTGAAGTGAAGCATACGCATTATGGAAGGACGCACTCCGTTGCGTCCGCCAGCAAAACCAGCCACGACGGAGCGTGGCCCTCCAACCTCCAGCAATAAAAAATATTAACTATGTGGATTGCCCGATCAAGTCGGGCAATGACCCTGAAAAAATAATTAATAATCTTTTAAGGATACCTCTAAAAATTCACCATACAACCTCTTTCTGTCATTCCCGCGAAAGCGGGAATCCATAATAATCAAACACATGGATTCCCCGATCAAGTCGGGGAATGACAAGAAAATGAATAATTAGAGGTTCCCTTAAAGGTCATCCTGCGACTTGATCGCAGGATCCAAAAAAATCACCTCTACTAACAGGTAATCTGAAACTGTGGATTATGGCTTCATACCTCTTGCCCCGCGACAAGCTGAATCTGTTCCTGGCTGAACTTGACCGCTTCCAGGTATGGGCGCCGGTGAACAGAGGCGGAACCTGTGTCTTTGAGCCGGTTTCGGGAAGACTCGACTCCGTCGAGATCGACCTGCGGCACCAGCCGCTGCCCGCCAAGCAAGCAGTCTTCCCCCAGACCGAGTCCTTTTTCACCTTCGGCCACGAAGGCGTTCCGCAGGTGACCGACCTCACTGCCGCCCCGGAAACGGTCATATTCGGCATTCGTCCTTGCGATGCGCGCAGCTTTGCGCTGCTCGATCCGGTGTTCGAAGACACCTTCCCCGACCCCTACTACCTAATCCGACGGAGACGGGCGATCCTCTTCGGCATGGCCTGCACCGAGCCGTTTGCCAATTGCTTCTGCACCTCCATCGGCGGTGATCCCTTCGCCACCGCCAATCTTGACCTGCGCTTCACCGAAGGCGACACCTGCTTTCTCATCGACGTCATTACCGGCCGCGGCCGGCAGATCATCGACGCCATCGACCCATCGATCCTCCGCGCGGCGGCGGAAGAAGACGGACAAAAAAGCCAACAGCGGGCGCAAAACGCCCGGGGTTTGATGGCCCGCGGCATTGACCTAAGCGGCGTGCCGGAAAAGCTGACAACCCTGTTTGATCATCCGCTCTGGAAGCGGTTTGCCGACAAGTGCATCGGCTGCGGCATCTGCACCTATGCCTGCCCCACCTGCTACTGTTTTGACATGCAGGATGAAGCAACCGCACGGCAGGGCCGGCGCGTCCGGATCTGGGATTCCTGCATGTTCGCCGAATACACCCTGCACGCCTCCGGACACAATCCCCGGCCGACCCGGGTGGAGCGGTTCCGCAACCGCATTTACCATAAGTTCAAATTCAACCTGGACAACTACGGCGCGCTGAGCTGTGTCGGCTGCGGACGGTGCATCTCCCTCTGCCCGGTCAACATCGATCTCATCGAGTGCCTTTCCGCCGTTAAGGATACCCTATGAATAACCCCTACCTGCCGGAAATCGCAACCATAGTCGGCGTCCATGATGAGGCGACCGGGGAGCGGCCCATCAAAACCTTCCGGGTGGAACTCGCCGGCGGGCGTGACTTCAACCACCGGCCCGGGCAATGCGCCATCATCGGGATTATCGGCATCGGTGAAAGCATGATCTCCATCGCCTCGTCACGCTCCCGCGGCAATTACCTCGAGTTCAGCATCATGAAGCTGGGCAGGGTCACCTCCGCGCTTCACGAGTGCGAAGCGGGGGACCGGATCACCATACGAGGCCCTTACGGCAACGGTTTTCCCCTTGAGGCGTGGAAGGGCAAGAACATCATCACCATCGGAGGCGGCATCGGGCACGCGCCGCTGCGGCCCCTGGTGCAGCACATTCGCGACCACCGGGGGGATTTCGGTCGGCTCGACGTGGTCTGCGGGGCCCGCACCTCCAACGACCTCTGTTACAAGGACGAGCTCTTCGGACTGAAAGGGGCGGACGACGTGACCGTGCACCTTTCCATAGACATGCCGGAGAGCACCTGGACCAGCTTTGTCGGATTTGTTCCCGCTCATCTGATGGAAATCAAGCCTTCCTCGAAAGACACCATCGCCGTAACCTGCGGGCCGGCGGTGATGATCAAGTACGTGATTCAGAACCTGCTCATGCTGGGTTTCCCCGAACACGGCATCTATACCACCCTGGAAAACCGGATGAAGTGCGGCATTGGAAAATGCGGGCGCTGCAACGTGGGAAACCTCTACGTCTGCAAGGACGGCCCGGTGTTTTCCTATGCCACCCTGAAGAGCCTCCCGGAATTTTAATCCCGGTTTGTTTCGCCCCGGGTATCCCATAAATCCTGCCGAAACCATGTCTCTGCCCCACACGCACAGTTCAGCGGAAAACAGCCCCTGCCGACCCTATTATGCCGCCAATCTCAACGCGCTGCGAAGCCGGCCATCCGGCGGAGACGCGCCCGATGCGCTGCCCTGTCCTGTCATCGCCGTCTACTGCGGCGCGGGCGCTTCCCATTCATGGCTCTGGTTCGTGGACATGCTCGAGGCCATGGGCTTTTTGAATATCTCCTTCATCAATGATCTGGAGATACAGGCAGGCGGGCTTTCCCGCTGCGATGCCCTGCTGGTCTCGGGGGGTGACACCTTTGCCATCGCCGCGGCCCTGGATGAAACCGGCGCCGCTGAGCTCTCCCGGTTTTTAAGTGAAGGCGGCATTTATATCGGAAGCTGCGCCGGGGCCTACCTGCCGCTCAACTCCTCCCTGCCTCCGCTTAATTTATTCAATTTTGTCCCGGCCCGCATCAGCAACCTCACGCGCAACCTCCCCACGCCGGGCATGCTGCCGGAAAAGTTCTGCACGCCCTACGGCTGCCGCTATGTGTTCCATCCGGTGCGGGAAGAGGTCGCCATTGCCATACAGGATCTACCCTGCCGCATCGCACGACATGCCGAGGTGACCGCTCCGCTCTACGGCGGGCCCGCCTTCCTGCCCGCGGAGGCCGCCCGCACGATTGCGCGGTACATCGGCTTCACTCCTCAAACCCTGTACCTGGCCGACGAGCAGCTTGCCCGGGATACGCTGATCGGGAAGGCGGCCGTCATCGCGCAAACCGTCGGGCGGGGAACCATGTATCTTTCCGGCCCGCATCTTGAACATCCCCGCTATCCGGCGGCCAACACCCTGATCGCCGAGATGCTTTATCAGTGCGGCCGGACCGGCGCCGCGCCGGCCTCTCCCCGCCGCGGCGGGGATCAAGGAGGCGGCTCTTCCGGCACGCTAAACCGGCTCCTGCGCAACATACAATCGGAGCTGAGCAACGCCCGCATCGCCGCGCTGGCGCTGGAACGCGTTCCCTTACAATGGCGGATCGGCCGCAAGCTCTATGATCCGGAAAAGATCAGGGTTTTTCTTGAGGCAATGTGGTCGCGCCGGGGGATATTTTCTGCACAAAAATCTGGACATGAACCGGAACTGTATGCTATCTATAATCTGGCCGGGAAGGTCACCGGTCTCATACGCCGATTGCGGCAATCCACCCTGTCCGGCACGGACGACCTTGCCGCGGCCGGAGAGCTGTTTGACCACTTGAAGGTTCTCACGGCGTCGTTTCTAACCATCTATTTTGACGCGCAACGATCGCATCTCATCAATGGAGGAGCCACGTAAATGTACATGTATTTTGAGGCAACCGCCCTGCTGTATATCCTGACGGTTTTTACCCTGGGCATCTTCCTGTTCGGGGTCTATGCCAGTATCTATCTCTGGCGGAAGGGAAAGGCGCCCAGCCTCCACCACCGCCTTCTCACCGGCCCGATTATCAAAGCGCTTATCCTCGATGCGCTTTTGCAGGCGCAACTGCTCAGGCAGAGCGTGGTGCGGTGGATCATGCATATGTGCCTCTTCTGGGGATTTCTCGGCCTGCTGGCCCACACCACGTTTCTCGCCGTCATGAGCCACTTTATCCCGGCGGACTCGGCCCTCTCCCGCTATGTTTTTCTCGGCCCGGGAAAGCCGTTTCTCGACGTCTGGGGCGACCTATGGGGGCTGATACTGCTCATCGGCCTGATCATCGCCTTTGTGCGGCGCTATGTGGTAAAGGCGGAGCAGCTGGATTCCATTCTCATGGACAACACCGCGCTCATCTTTTTGTTCGCCATCGCCCTCACCGGATTCTTAAGCGAGGCGCAGCGGCTGGCAGCGTCGCCCTATGATCCATCCATGCGCTATTCGTTTATCGGAACGATGTTCGCATCGTGCCTGAGAGCGAATCCGGCGCTCATTGCTGATTACATCCCGGTGGTCTGGGTGCATACCCTCATATCACTGGTATTTCTTTCCATTATCCCCTTCAGCAAAACCTGGCATGCGTTCGTTAGCCCGGTGGAAATCGCCCTGGACGCATCTGAACGAACCCCCTTAGGAGAGCGCTATGGAGGAGCAACACACTAAACCGGAGGAGACCGCGCCTTCGGAAACGCACGCGGAAGAGGCCGGCACCCCCACCATCAACATCGACAATCTGAGCATGCGCCAGCTGATGGAGCTGGATGCCTGCACCAGATGCGGCGAGTGCTCGCTCTGGTGCCCGGCATACGAGCAGGACAAGAAGGAGGGGATCACCCCCCGGGGCCGCGCCAAGGCCTTCAAGGACATCATCAAGGCGCAGCACGGCCTGTGGGCAAAGCTGTTCGGACGGCCCGGGGTCAGCAAGGAAAAGATAGATCAATTCGTTGCCGAGCTATACGAGTGCAGCACCTGCCGGCAGTGCTACGAGGTCTGTCCGGTGAAAATTGACACGGTGGAGCTCTGGGAAAGCATACGCCGGGCCGTGGTCAACGCGGGGTGCGGCCCGCTTGATTCGCAGAAGAACCTGATCCAGAGCGTCAAGTCCTACGACAACCCCTGGGGCCAGCCGCGAAGCTCCCGCTCCCGCTGGGCCAAGAGCGCCAAGCGCCAGAAGAAGATTGCCGAGGAGCCGAAGGACATCACCAAACAAAAGGCGGATATCCTCTACTTCGTGGGCTGCACCGGTTCCTACGATGTGAATGTCGAGCCGGTCGCCATAAACACGACAAACATTTTGCAGGCGGCGGGGGTCGATTTCGGCATACTGGGAATAAAAGAGAAATGCTGCGGGAGCGTACTTTTGCGCATGGGGGACCGGGAATATGACCGCATCGCGCAGGAGAACATCAGGCAATTCCATGAGCTTGGATTTAAAACCATGATCACCTCCTGCGCCGGCTGCTATAAAACCATCAAGGAAGACTATCCCAAGGTCGGAAAGCTCAATTTCGATGTAAAGCACACCCTGGAATACATCATTGAGCTGATTGAGTCGGGCAAGCTGAAGCTGACCAAACCGGTCAACCTCAAGGTGACCTACCACGACCCGTGCCATCTGGGAAGGCACAGCGGCGTCTATGAAGCGCCCCGCAAGCTTTTAAAGATGATTCCCGGCCTGGAGCTCATCGAAATGGAACGCCACAGTGAGAATGCCCGCTGCTGCGGCGCCGGCGGGGGGTTGAAATCCGGCTATCCCGACATTCAAAATAAAATTTCCCAGACCCGCATCAGGGAGGCCGAGGCAACCGGGGCCACCGAACTGGTTTCCGCCTGCCCCTTTTGCTACCAGGGACTCCAGGTGGGCATTCAGGCCCTCGATTCGAAGCTCACCATGCGGGACATCACCGAGCTGGTGCTGATGGCGATTGAGGACAAGGCAGAGCCGGCGGCGGCGGCGCGGACCGCGTAAGGAGACGCCCTGTTCACCCTGAGATTCCTCCTCGTCCTGATTGCCGCTCTTGTTTTTCTTGGGCCCTCGTGCGGGCCGCCGGATCACGGCGGTACGGTGATACGGCTGGCCTATCTGCAAAGCGATCTTCACCATCTTCCCGCCTTCGTTGCCCTGGAAAAGGGGCTGTTTCGCGATGAAGGGCTCACCGTGGAAACCGCCGGCATATTCAA
>Ga0255347_1007494_pt1 | contig 11335 bp, 10 predicted proteins | sample wastewater_treat_2_FD_192479 | JGI IMG/M metagenome (GOLD analysis project Ga0255347, IMG submission 192479) | Wastewater microbial communities from Lulu Island WWTP, Vancouver, Canada - plant24 | ecosystem: Engineered > WWTP > Wastewater > Unclassified | place: Canada: Vancouver, British...
AGACTTCAAGCACTGTCGCAGTTCCAAAAGCAAATAGGGCGCCTTCAGATCCAATCCATTGAAAGCCAGGTGAGAGATTAATATAACCGTAATGGGAAGCAAGGCCAAGCGCCAGCATAGGAACAAATACGCGAAAACCACAGGCTGCACTCAAACAAATTCCTATGAATAAGCCTAACAGATTTTCCATAAAATGACCCCCCAGGATAAACTATTTGTCCTAGATGAATACTGTTTCCTGTCCCACTCTGACGACGAACAGAATTTCAAATACATTAAACAGTGTTTATAAGAGCCTTCAACTCCTTCCCCACCTTGAAATATGGCAATCTCTTGGATCTCACCTCGACTATTTCCCCTGTCTTTGGATTCCTTCCAGCGTAAGACCTATATTCCCGTATCACGAAACTGCCGAATCCCCTGATCTCGATCCTGTCACCTTTTACCAGGGCATCCTTGAATCCATCGAAGATGAGGTTTACAATTTTCAATGCCTGCGCTTCGGTAAGGTTATTCTTTGTGGCAAGCAAGGAAATGAGGTCGGATTTCTTCATATATGCTTTCTTTCGTAAGATCAATTTCTTCGAGTCAAATATGCATACTGAAAATTAGAATAATCGTGAGATAACGCTATCGCCATATAATACAGTCAGAAAGGCGCCAGCGGAAAAGAATCCATCAGCAGGAACGGATAGTAAATTATCTTTCGACCTTATCATTTTATATAATGGTAAAACAATTATCCCAAATACAATCCCTAGTATAAGAGCACAAGTAATAGATATGATTATTCCTTGAATTCCGAGCCATAAACCTAAAGCCGCATTATATTTGATAACGCCGCCTCCTAATCCTTCTCTTCTTGTTGAAAGCTCGTAGATTATTGCAATGAGGTAAAGACTCCCACCACCTATTAAAAGACCCCCTAACATTGATGGAACACTTACAATGTTGCTTGCAATATTAAATACTATTCCCGTGACTCCAAGTAATAAGTTCAGCTTGTCATGTATGATATCTTCATAATAATTTATCGTAGCTATGATATTCATAAATATTATCAGGATAATTGCTCGTATCAATTCAACACGCCCTTCGACAATAAAGAAGCACCATACTACTGCCAGCGTGCAGACGAGTATTACCGGGATAAAAGTTCTCTTCGTCTGCTTTTTCAGAATTTCATTCATATTCGCCGATTATATAATCCATTAAGTAGTTTTTAGACGGAATTAATCTATGTGGCATTTTATGTTTGTGTTTCCGATAGTGATAACATCGTTGCTCTTCATAATTACCGATGATTCGATGCGCTGTTTATTGATGAACGTACCATTCGTACTTTTTAAATCAATAATAAGAATATTATTCCCATCAGTAATAATTGAACAATGTGCTCGAGAAATGTAGTTATCGTATGGCAGATTTAAATTATTATTGGGCATTCTTCCTATGCTGATCGGAAAGTCGGCGAATTCAAATATTTTGCCAGTGAATGGTCCATCAAGAATATTTAATATTATTTTCACTATAGGCGCTCCTGGCTCCGATATCGGTCGTATTCCGCTATCAGTTCCTTTGATACTGAAGGTCTAGTGGAATTAATGATACTGATAAGGATATTCTGGTCTATCTCACTATTATTTTTCAGCGCAGTTCGTGCTGCTTGATTCACAATAGAAGCTATATCACTAGCAACATAGTATTCTGTCATGCGGGATAATACTTCCAACCTAATATCATTTGAACTGGGTCGTCCTTCCAGGAACATATCAAATAATGCAATCCGAGCTTCGTAATCAGGAGGAGGTATGTATATAATTTTATCAAATCGACCCGTTCTCAATGCTGCTGGATCAATTTGATCAATTCTATTTGTCGTGCCTAGTATAATGACAGAATCTCGTCCGCATTCACCGAGCTGACTTAAGAACTCGTTAACCTCTGACGAATAATGATGACTTATGGATTCTGTTCTTTTGGGGATGACAGCATCAATTTCATCAATAAATACGATTGAGGGTGCCTTTTCTCTAGCCTTTTGAAACAGCTTCCCGATTTTTTCCTGTGAGCCGTGCACGTAGATGCTCGCTAGATCGGATGGTCTTACATCAATGAAGTTGTAGCTTATCTCTTCAGACAATTTCTTGGCGAGAAACGTTTTGCCGCATCCCGGTGGGCCATAAAAGAGAATTCCATTCGGAAGTGTGATGCGGTACTTGTCAAAAAGGTCTTTTTGCTGCAGTGGCAGTATAATTTCATTATAGATTAACTCTTTGAGAGCAGTCATTCCAGCCACTCCTGAAAAGCCTTTCCCTGTGCCACCTTTATCGTGTTTTTTCTGAGTGAACTTCTCTTCTTGCAATACCTTATGCTTTTTGTCTCTGTTTTCGTAATCAATTAAGGCATTTAAGAATTCCGTGGCGTCTTTGAATCTATTGGAAGGATCCTGTGCTATTGATTTCAGGATAATTTCATCAAGTTGGTCATCACATTGGTCCGCAAATGAGGAAGGCCTTGGCGGGTTTTTCTTTCTAGCTTTTAATACAATTGTTTCTATTGTATTTTGGTCATCGCCAGGTGCTTTACTGAAATCATAAAGCCACGGCGATACCCCAGTTACCATTTGGTAAAATACAATCCCTGCTGAAAATACGTCACTTGCTTGCGTATGGTAATTCCAAAAGCCTTCTGGTGGTAAATACGTTATTGTGCCTGCTGAGTCCGTAATCCGTGTTTTTGGATTAACAGCTTTAGCAACCCCAAAATCTGATACCTTAGCTTGGGGAATATTTGTGTCGTAGGAAAGAAGTACATTTTGCGGCTTGATATCACGATGAATGATGGGTGGTTGTTGCTTGTGAGCCACTGAAAGACCTGCGCATATTTCTCTTTGAATGGAAAGGGCAAGCGGAAGCGAGATCTTAATTTTTCTTTTAATTAGCTGAAATAGTGTTTCTCCCGACACAAACTCCATCGCAATAAAAAATAGCTCCTGATCTGCGGACTTGAAGGAATTTGCATCGAATACTCTCACAACATTCGGATGCGTCATGTTTGCCAAAATGGTTGCTTCGGAGAGAAATAGCTTTAATCCCTCATCCCTGACAGCATGAGGCTTCAGGACTTTCATGGCCTGCATACCGAGGTACTTATGGGTAACTCGATAGACCTCAGCGAATGCACCAGAACCTAAAAAGCAGTCCACGACATAAGTGTCTTTTATTATCTCTCCTGGAGACAACAACTTGTTGTGATCACGTAACATCTGCATAATCAATAATGTAAAATATCTGTTCTGGGTATTTTGCTTCTTTCCTGATCCGACTCCGGCATAAGATTCCAAAGTGATACGACAATTTTTTTTATTTCGTCTGAAAATTGACCGGTTGCAAGAATTTCCCCGCCTCTATTCAAAAGGCTTCGCGCTTCGGCTCGATTATTCCATTTAATCTCATCATAATGTTCGTTAATGTTCTGCAGTATGGACACCCAGTAACCAGGTTGTGAAAATAAAATACCGTATTTGAGCTGCGCTACTTTAGCGAGAGCTTCCTCCGTGCGTTTTGGGTTCCGCAATTCCATTACTTTATTTAATTCAACTCTCAGCTTTTCAAGAATCTTCTCATCTTTTTCAGCACCAAATCGTTCAACCACGTTTTTCGTCCTCGTTAATTCGTCTTCTACATCTTTCACAATCTGTGGCCATTTTATGTTTCGTTCAATTTCATCCATTTTCACTGCTAACTGATTCAATCTCTTCTGCACTTCACGGCACCTATCGCGATCGCCAAGTCCCTTTTCATTTAAATTATCTAAATCGTCTAGCATGCGATCATATTCGTCAAGATCAACCTTATTCTGATTATTCAGTTCCTCCAATTTCTGCTGCAATTCATAGAATCTGTCTCTTTCTGCATCAATTTGGACAGACAACTCATCTGATGTGATTTCAGTCAACTTGTAATCGATGTCCATCACCCCTTCTATTGTCTCATCGAGATAAGGTATAAAAACACTAACTTTCGTCGCTCTCCTAGATTCGTCCATCCGAATTGTGACTTCGGCTTTACTTCCCTCAGGCAAAAGCGAGGACAGCTTATCTCCCGATATGACAATTTCACCCATATGTACGTTTCTTACTGGTCTTGTCCCCCCTATGCCCTCCCAAACGATAATTTTTAAGATATCAGACTTATTTCCGGGTCTTATATTTTTAGGAATAACGAAGGACCGCTTGTCAACGGCAGGTAGCGGTGTCCCTTTCTTCAAAATAGGGACAAGTTCTTCTTCGTTATCTGACCCCTTTACGATTGCGGAGATTCCGATATCATGAGGTAGCGGTGGCTGAGCTATCTTTATCCCCTGCATTATCGTTAACGTATTTGGTTCGCATTCCAGTCTGTTCCCAGAACTATCCAGCATTTCAAGGGCGAAGGCATTGGAAGAGTTGGCGTTTAGATGAAGTCTTACGACACCCACTCCATTTTTTAACTGAATCTTCCCAGTAGCCCACCCAGAGTCTCCCCTGGTAATTTGAACCCATAATCCGGAAGAAATAGCAGCCCTGTCCACTGCTCCCTCGACCTTAATTCCAAGACTTACCTCCGATTCTACCGTTGTTGAAGGATACGCTAATGTCAACTGAATCTTGGAGCGATCCTGCTTTTTGACCACTTTAGGAATTGCTTTTGTTGATGCAAATAGCGCTGCTCCTCGCGCTACTGCAGTCATCGGATCAATCTTCACATCTATTCTGTCACAGATCTCTTTTTTGACTTTCGTCCTGAGTAAAGGCATGTATGTCGGTCCGCCAATCATCAATACAGTTTGTAAATCAGAGCATTGAACGCCTGCTTTGCTGATTAGTTCTTTAGAAATACCTATTGCCCTATCGATGAGCGGCTCAATAAGTGCTTCGAGAGACAAGCGGTCGATTTTAATGGGCAGGTCGATCAATTTCCCCGTCCTATCTTGCCAACGAGGGTCATCTAACTCGAGGATGCAGGAATCTTGATCCGATAGGTCAATCTTTGCTCGCTCAGCATAGGGTTTCCATGTTTTTCTAAATTCCATTAGCGTTTTTTCATCATTAATAATGTTATCTATTTGAAAGTCTTGTGTCAGTCGGGGCAGTATTACTTCATCGACCAGAAGCCAATCCATATTCTTCCCGCCTAAATGATTGTCTCCTGCATGGTCCACGACCTTCATTATTCCATCTTCCATTCTGACTAATGCGGCATCAAATGTTCCACCACCAAAGTCAAACACCAGCCACATTCCCTGAGATATTTTCTGATCACTGAGGAACGCCAATGACGCAGCAATTGGCTCCTGCAAAAGTTCACAGTATTGAAACCCTGCGATATTTGCAGCCCTGCGCGTCGCTTCTATCTGGACCTGATCAAAGTCTGCCGGAACCGTTATAACAACTGATGAAAATTCTTCGTCTTTCACCGCCAATTTGAGTTGCTTGAGCACTTCTGCAGACAATTCCTCTGAAGTATATTTCCTATCTGTGTGACTTGAGTAATAGAGTTTATCTTCACCCATTGTTCTTTTAAATTCGGAGAATGTATTTTCGCTTTCTTCCTTGCTTTTGAACAGAGCTTCGTAAGCTCTATCTCCGACAAGCATCTGCCCTCTTTTTGTGAAGTATACACAGGATGGCATTATCGTTTTCTGAAACGGCGCATGCCTAAATATGTTTATTATGCCTTTCTCCATTCTTGCTAAGGATGAATTTGTAGTGCCAAGGTCAATACCATAATCTATCGTTTGTCTGGACATTTCTCGCTCCTGATATGATTTATTTCTTGACACCGACTGCAAGCTCGACTTCTCCATGGCCAACTACAAGACCATTAAATAGTATCTGTGGTTCTATCATCCTGTTGATAATATGTGATCCTGGGTCCAGGTCTTCCCGTTCGATAGTATTTGCAATTTTTACTGTAAGTTCGTCAATATACGGACTACCTGACAGATCGCTCATAACATATCCTCTCTGATTAAGATCATCATCGAGGCGATTCAGTGCATTTTTTAAAGCGTTCAGTCCCTTCGTGTTTTCATCCATACTTTCGATTCTTTTTCTCATTCTGTATATTTCGCTGGCCACCCTTACTGGAAATGCGTGCTTATCTGAACTATCCGATGACACTGTCGTTTGGCTTTTACTTGTTATTATTTCCAGATGTGATTTTAAATATGATACTAGACTAGAATCCTGTGCAATGATCTTTTCGAGGACTCTATATTGATTGAGTCTTCTTCTTGTTACTATTGCAACCCAAAGCAGCGCGAATGCAGTTATGACTAAGAATCCGCTTATATATAGTGTGCGATTTTTCAATTGCTCTCGATACTGTTTTGTCTGTTCCATATATTCAGTTTTCACAGCATTGAGTTCAGAGTTTAATGAAATATAATTTTTTCTTAAATGCTTTATTTCCTCCCGAAGTATTCCATAATTGCTTGCAACATCTTTTTTTAGTTGTTTTTGATCTACTTTTATTTTCGTTAACACAGCTTCGATCTCCGCTTCATTCTCATTCATAGCAGATAGATCCTGTCCTTGAGGATGACGTACATATTGATTCTCGCCATATCCACTATTTGCTATGGATAAAACAGCAATAAGCACCAAATAAGATACAATTATTTTCATAAGTATAATCCTTGTCCTCTTTTGCTAGCGACGTCTTCGATTTAGAGTATTAAATTCATCTATATCCGCATTAACTGAAGCTAATAGACTTTTATACTCGGCAAATATATTATTACGTCTATTTACAAGGGCATTGAATTGTTTCACTTTGTCATTATGACTCACTACTGTGCTTCTGTCATCAAGCCCCATATCTATTAATCTCTTTGAGTTCTCTAATTGAGTATTCAGAGTATCGAGTCGATTATCCATACTCTGTATTTCAGACTCCAGTGCTGACAACTTGATTTTTTTTGTTTCAATGTCCTGCTTTAATTGTGTAAGTCTATCTCGAAAATCTGGTGCTGGAATCGGAACAGGAGTCGGAGCTGGCGCTGGTGCCGGAATCGGAACAGGAGTTGGATTTGGAGCTGGAGCTGGCGCTGGCGCTGGCCTGGGAGGATTAGGTTTTGGGGTTGTGAATTCTTTTTCAATGGATGATCCGAAGAACATGTACGCAAGGATAAGTATCGAGATGCAGAGATGCCACTTGTCGAAGGTTCGAAACGGCACTTTGCCTATGAATCTGTAACAATTGTCACCCGCATCTATCACGCGATACCTTCCCAAAGGGAATATTGGAATCATCAAGAACACAAAGTATCGTGTCGTCTCATATGATTTGGAATGCTCGTCGTAATTGGTATGTCCATACAATGTTGTTCCACACCCATTTATCGTATGGAGTCCGGGGGCTTCTTTAATGGGCTCGACGTTTTTCCATAACTTTTGCCCTTCTACATTCTTTTGTATGATATTTATATTATTCTCGCATCTTTCTTTTAGTGCTGCGCCTACAATGAAGTGCCGAGCATTTTCACATAGTATTTTGCTGTTCTCCCATTGTTCAGTCTTATTGCCATACTCTATTGCGCTATCAAGGATCAGTTTCCCAATCTTATCTCCATATGATTCGATAATGAAAGAATCGTTAACCGCTTTGAGCAACTCATAAGGTGTTCTGATGACCTTGCAGAAGCTCATGGTTTCTTTGAGCAATATTCCATAATTGCCGCTTAAATTAAGGTTCGTATGCGCACGGCAAATATTATCAATAATCGAAGTTATTTTGCTTGTATATTTCTCTATGGCATCTGTTGTAACACTCTCTGGCAAACTGCTCTTGAACGTGCCGAGAACTTGCCTAATTTCATCTAAATCATTGCCAGCTATTAATTTATCAATGACAGGGATAACGAGATGACTGAAATATTGATTCAAAGAGCGAACAATCTCAGCATTATTCCCGTTTTCGATTAATTCCTTGTCACATTTGGAAATATAATTCAGAAGATCGCCAGATTTTATGAATTCACCCCAGTATTTAATCGATGACTTTAAGTGTTCCCCTTCGTTGAGAGGGTCAGTAATAATTAAAATGCTTTCTAGAGTCGCTAGATTCTTTCTATGATAGGTATCAAGTTGATGAGAGGATGCTGACCATACTGTTCTTGCCTTATCGACATCGCCTTGGTTTAGAGCGCGCAATGCCAATTTATCCAATTCACTGAATACCCAAAACCAAGCCACAACATCAGCTAATTTTGAAGTCTTCGTATCCAAAGTTCTCTGAGCATAATTAGTCGCTTCTTTGCTTCGAACTACATCTCCCAATATCCTTATGTCGGAATCATATTCAGGAGATTGACCTATAGCTGTAAAAGTATCAATCTCCTCGACTCGCCCGAATATGTCTCTTTTGGAGGCGGTCACAGGAAGTACAAGTATTCTGAATGAATTATTGGCTATAAAATCATAACGCACTGCTCTATTTGCCTTTGAAGAAGATATTTTATTTTTCGGTGACGAATTCGAAGGGATTTCCTTATGATTAGCGTCTCTCATTGTTCCATCAGACACTAATTTTTCATAAAAGGCTTGCCAGCTGGTACTATGCATCATTTCATCTCTCTAGCAGTTCGTGGAGATCGACACCTTTCAATATTCAGAATGAGCCCTATGCGTCATCCAATTTTCCCGATACAGACTTGCCAACTCGGGTGATTGTATAATCAGAACATTTTCCGAGTTCTGTGTCTCCGCTGACTTCGAGAAATTGAAAGACCCAGTGACGACTGTCTCCTTGTCGACAATCATGACCTTGTCGTGAGCTCTTGCATGCATCGAGTCGATGTAAGTAGGAATACCTTGATTTTCGAAGAATGTGGCAGGAGAATACCCGTCTTTCTTCTGGCTCTTGTCCAGGATGACAAAGACCTTGACTCCCTTCTTGTGTGCACCCAGTAAAGCTTTGGCTATGGGTTCTGAGGTGAAGATATATGCCTGGACAAGGATCTCTGACTTGGATTTATTGATGGTTTCTATGATTGCGTGTGTGCAGCCACCATTAGGGCTGAAGTAGACATGAACAGGGGTATTCTTGGGGAGGGTGATGTCAGCTGCATTTAGGGAGGCAAAAAGGAAGGGTATTGCTATGAGTGAAACGGATAATTTGAATGTTGCCAGTTTCAACTTCCCCATCGTCGACCCCCAAGACCAAGAACAGGAAGCGATAGCCATTCAGTTGTGTCGAAACATCTACATAGGACTATAAACAACAAGATTTGTTAATTTCTTCGAGTTATTCTTCACTATCTGCCTCACATGATTCTGATAGCTCGTCCAAGAAATCGGGATTTAAATATTTTACCATCGATGAAATCTTTGGGATTTTTTCATAAAGAGTTGAAAATGAAATAAATCGACAGATTTGACTCATTGGAAGCGGTAGTTTTGAGAATACTGGGCGGTTGATTTCTTGTATTACTTTCTCTCGACGACCCTCCGGGGCAACCAGATAGAGCGGGATGTTAATATTAGGTTGCATAGCAATCAGGTCAGCCAGTCGAAGAATGCCTGAATAGATGGAAGTGGTACTTTCTATCTCAAATGCGGCTTTTATTACATTTCCCTTAAGCCATACGACATCGATCAGCCGAATTGTACGATTGGATGCCTCATCGAAAGTTAATGGAATCTCTCTTTTCATTCTAGGCAGATCAGTAAATTTATGACCATCAATTTCTCTGTTCCGATCATTTGCAGCGACCCATACATCTAATCCCATATCATTGCCAAGTTTCAGGAGCATCCATTGTACTTTCGTGTGCTCTGTAACTTCTGGCTCCGTTTGTTGAACCTCAGAAACGACCTCTTCAGGTACTGTAACAACTCCATTCTCGGTCTCTATAACAGGTGGACGAACGGGCTTCGATTTAGGAGGTTTCCATTGTTGACTCAAGTCTTTATAAAAATCGAAGGCACGTTCTGGCTTGTCGTATTGCTTTGAAAGTACATTTCTAATACTCCGGATAGCATCATCAATATCTAAAGGAATCGAACCAGCAATTACATTGCGATACCTCTCAAGAATCCTTTCTTTATCTCTTGTGCTAATGATCCTCTCATATGAATCGGGAAATGCCATGTATAATATTGCATGACGCATATCATAAGCTCTATCGAGCTTATTTGGAATTTGGTCCAAAATACTGTCCAGTAGATTCTGTAATTCTCGGGGATTTGTGAGCAGTGCACTTGATTCCGGGTGCTCTTTAATATAATTTACGAATAATAGTAACAACCAGAACTGAGCATATTTGAAGTGATATTTCTGCGTTGTGCGAGTGAACCCCAATTTCAACGCTTCCCATATTTCATCATTAGAAGGCGAGGGAACTAAACCACCCTGATCTGCAGCCCAATTAATGTCCTTCCGTTTTCTCTCGTATGTTATATGAGCAGAAGGTAAAAAATAGACATAATAAAGATCAGAAACAATCGCCCATAACTCAGAAGAACTATCTTTCATCTGTTCTTGTAACTTTTTTTCAAAAGATAAATTGGCTCCCAAGATAGGTGTCTCAACCATTCTTTTCTTTACTTCTGCCACATTCGCTCGTGTCCATATATTCCGGTTTGGCCAAAGGATTGAGCGATCGCTTATCACGCACAAATTAAGGAATTCCTGAAAAGCCTTATAAAGATTTTCTTTGTCGGGAAGCCTAGCCATTCAGACACCTCATCCTATTTATGCCATCATCTTTTCTTATCAATCCTCTCCCTTATACATGCAATTAATGTTCTTAAATCAGCTTCTTCAAGTTGGAGTAGAAATTCCAGGTAGGTGTCTGTCTGCAGCAGTCTCTTGAGAATAAAGACGAGATCTTCCTTTGCCATCCCTTCCTCCCCCAGTTCCAGGATAACAAGTGCTTCTATATATATAAATCATTGAAAATTCAAGGATATTCTTGAATTGCCCAAAATTCGTACAGAAAGGAGAAGAATCACCATGCTCAACCAGTGCGTACTCACAGGCAATTTAGGTGCAGACCCCGAAGTCTTTTACTCGGCTGAGGGGAATCCGGTGACGTCGTTCAACATCGCCTTTCACTCGAGCAAGAAGAAGACCTGCTGGATCCGGGTCGTCTGCTTCCAGAAGCTCGCGGACATCGCAGCAAGATGTCTTCACAAGGGTGCCAGAATCGCCGTAATCGGGACTCTGGACAGACACGTATGGGAAACCGATGAGGGGGTCTCCAAGAGCACCTACCAATTAATTTGCAATTCACTGGAGTTCATACGTACAGACGGGCGCGGTTTCAAGGAGGGAGAAGCCAAAGA
>Ga0255347_1007496_pt1 | contig 11335 bp, 13 predicted proteins | sample wastewater_treat_2_FD_192479 | JGI IMG/M metagenome (GOLD analysis project Ga0255347, IMG submission 192479) | Wastewater microbial communities from Lulu Island WWTP, Vancouver, Canada - plant24 | ecosystem: Engineered > WWTP > Wastewater > Unclassified | place: Canada: Vancouver, British...
GCACCACCGCTCGTTGACGGGGTGCCACACCACCTCCAGCCGCGGGTCCACCTCGTGGAGGCGGCGGCGGAACTCCTCGGGGCCGCGCCTGACATCCGGCCGCGCGGGCGAGAAGTACCGCCAGCTCGCCTCGGGTCCGAGGGAGCGTGGCGCCCCCACCGGAAACCGGAACGCACCGTCCACGGCGCCGATGTGCCGAATTGCCCCGCCCCGCACCGGGAGGTCGGGCCGCATCTCGCTCACCAGCGCCTCGTACAGCTCCCTCGACACCGCCATCGTTAGCTCCCGAACACGTAGGTGTAGAGCTGCCGGTGCAGGTCAGGCTCCTTCTTCGCGGTCTTGAGGTGCTTGCCGAGGCGGGTGCGCGCCATCGCGCGACGGCTGCGGCTCCCCGGCTCGTAGTTCTGCGTGAACTTGCAGATCGGGCACGTAATGGTGCCGTGCTCCGCGTCCTCGATCAGCTCGCGGTAATCCGCCGCCGTCTTGGTCGTTTTGCGCTCCAGCCACTTCGGCTGCACCGTCTCGCGCGCAACGAGCTGGATGGCGAAGTAGCGCCGCTGGCCCTGCTCGTCGAAGTAGGACCGGACGCGGCCCGTGTCGGCACCCACGCCGCCGAGGTGAGGCTGGCCGAAGCTATCCCACTCGTAGCGCGCAGGGAACTTGGGCGCGACGCCCCGCTTGTGGTCCGCCATCATCTTGGCGTGCACGCGGAGGAACACGCGGCACGCTTCCTTGATGGCGTCGAAGCCGACGAACGGCTCGCCGGTCTGCTCGCAGCGCCGCCCGTACCGATACAGGTCATCGAGTGCCTGGAGGCCCGCCGCCGGAGTCACGCCGGGGGGCACCCCGTTCGCCGTCGCGACCTCCAGAGGCTCCCCCAAGTGGTCGATCAGGAACTGGTTGTCCTCCAGAGAGAAACGCGCCGGGTCGAACGTGTCGTTGACGATGGTGTCCATCTCGTCCTTGCTGGGCGCATCTGACCCGCGCCCGAGGTCTGGGTTAGGGGGCATCTGACCTGCCCCCCGAGGTCGTGCCGGTTAGTACCGCCTGCTGCCGCGAATCGGCTTCAGGACCACCTGGATGACCAGCCCGGAGAGGTTGATCGTGGCGCCGCCGAAGTCCACCCCGAGCGACCGGCCAGGCGCGATCACCCTGGCGTCCGCGAGCGCCTTCTTGACGGCCGAGCGCGCCCCAGCCGCCAGGTTGAACACGCTCCCCAAGCAGGAGGTGCCCGCCGAAATCTGAGCGCCGTTGGCGACGATCTTCAGGTCCGCCTGACTGCCCGCGCCGCCTGCGACATCGAAGATCGCCACCGCCTCGACGACCTGGTAGTACTCACCCGAGCCTGCGGGGTTGATGAACAGGAAGCAGTCTGCGGCGACCGTCGGGGCCGCCTGGACGTACCGAACCTGGATTTCCTGCTTCTTGAGCATGGGGGCTCCTAGAAGGGGGGTCGTCACCAACCCCCCTCCGTCATGGGAGAACCGGGATTACGCCTCGGCCACGTCCTCGATCTTCACGCCAGCCGCCGGATTGTCCGTCAGGAGCTGCGCCTGCCAGTACCACGCAACCTCGAAGGTCGCGTTCGGCGTCTGCCGGAAGAACGGCACGTTGTCGAAGATCTCGCTGATGGGCCGCGGGAGATCGTTCTCGCCGACGCCCAGGAAGAAGTGCGACCGATCGAACCCGACCACCGTGTTGGAGCGGAAGAACGGATCGAAGTGGATCGCGGTGCCGCTGAAGTCGTAGGGCGAACGGCCATCGCCGTCCGGGCCTGCGCCCTTGCTGCCGTCGCCGCCCTCGCGACCCATCCCACCGCCGATGGGGTTCGCGCGCCCCATCGTGTAGAAGGTGTCGGCGCGGAGCAGCTCGTGGTACCGGCGCCCGATCGCCAGGTTCATGAACCAGCTCGTGAGCCGCGCACCGCCGCGCTCCCGAACCAGGTCCTCGGCCTGGAGCATCAGGTCCTCGGTCAGCACCCGCGCGACGCCGCCGTTCGCGAGCACGGGCGCCCGCCACGCGAGGGCGACCGCCGTGCCCGCCGCGCGGTTGACGTTGCCGATGTTGGGGACGTTGCCGCCGGGGTTCGCGTCGTCGATGACGCCGAGCAGCCCGTTCAGGTGGAGCGACCCGAGCGCGTTCGAGACGGTATCCTCCAGCGTGAAGTAGTCACCCGCCTGGGTGCCCGCCGGGTTCGCGCTGGTCGCGATGGTGCGGTTCGCCACGTCCACCGCCACGACGTTGGCGGAGTCGAGCCGCTTGGTGTTGTCGTCAGCCGTCGCCACGATGTCAACGACGATGCCGGGCTCCGCCAGCGGCAGCGAGTTGACCGTGATGGGGCTCGCGTTGTCGGCGCCAGGGAGCACCCCCAGCTCGCCGCGACCCGTCCCGAGCAGGTCCGCGTTGATCAGGCGGAAGATGCGGCGACGAATCCCGTCGTCCATCATCTGGATCGCCTGCTGGAACGCGAACTTCGAGGTCCGCGCGTCCTGGATCAGTTTCCAGGTGATGTTGTAGACGCCGACGAACTCGCGGAGCTGGTAGCTCGCCTCAGCGGTCGCAGGCTGAAGCGCCGCCGGAAGCGCGCCGCCCTGAGCGATGCCCTTCCACGCGCCAGGGTTCTGCGTGAGGATGGGCATAATGAACTGGCCCCGGCCCCCCATCTCCTTCTTCGTGCGCTGAAGCACGTTGAACAGGGGGACCTCCTGCGAGGCCAGATACAGCACGCGATCAACGCCGTAGGTGTACTTGAGGGCGTTGATCACATCGTTGGTGGTAGCCACGTTCGCCTTTCCGGGCTACGTCTCGTTGGCCCCTCCGCCGGGCCACATCTGGTCAGCGATTTCTGCCGCGGACAGGAACCCGCGTCGCAGCGGGCGACCCGGAACTGCCTGGCCCCCCTTGCCGGGGATGCCGATCCGGGCGGCGCGGGCTTCCTCCGCCTCGCGCTTGTCGAGGTCGCGAATCAGCTTCCGCAAACCCTCGAACCGGGCCTTGACCATGTTTGGGAATTCCTGGTCGAGGTCCTCGCCTTCGTGGCTCAGGTAGACATCCTGAAGCAGCTCGTTGACCACCGGGTCGTCGGGCAGCCTCAGATCGCTCCGCGCCTTGGCGAGCTTGGCCTGGAACTCCTCGTTGGTCGTCTGGTTCCGCAGTTGGCCGACCGTCCCGTCGATCGCCTGGAGCCGCTCGAACAGGAGCTTGAGCGCCTGATCGCGCTGCTTGAGGGCGGTCGCGAGCGGCAGCACGTTCTGCTGCACCAGATTCCGCAACAGATTCGCCGCCGTGGCCCCATCGACGTAGGGCTGCGACTCCAACCCCGCGAGCATGGCGTCGAGGGCGTTGCCCCCTGCGCCACCCGGAGCGCCCGGAGCGCCCGGCGCGGTGCCGCCGCCCTGAAGCCGCGCGAGGAGGGCGCGAGCCGCGGTCGCAAACCGCTGCTCCTGCTCCTGCAACTGCCTCTGGAGGGCGTCTCGCTCCGCGGCCACGCGCTGCTGCGCGCGGGTGAAGTCCGACTTCGGAACGTAGCCGCCGATGAAGTCGCTGTACTTGACCGGCTTGTCCTGGCCCGGCACCCGGATGAGGCTGTCGGGGGTGAGTGCAATCGCGTCGGAGGGAGTGCCTCCAACGGGCTCGTTCACCGCCGCGCCGCCACCAACGGGCTGGCCGGAAGTCGCCGATCCGCCATCCGACGCTCCGGCTGCAATCGAGCCGGGCATCGCACCTTCAGCACCCATCGCTTTCCCTTTCTTTGCGAACTGGCTTAGGAGGCTCGCCGCTGGGTCGTTCGGGTGCCCCCGAGTCCCAGCCGCTCATTCCATCGGCCTCCGTCGCGCGGGGCGAACCGTGCTGTGGGCTCACCCCGCGAGGTGGTTAGGTTCAGAATACAACCAACTCCGCCAACCGCCAAATTGCTACTCCTGGCGGGGTCGCGCCCCCGCCCCCACCCGCGCCGTCGCCGCCTGCGAGAGGGCCTGACTCACCTCAGTGGGCACCTGGGGCGCCCGCTGGACCTGGGCCTGGAGCTGCGCCATCGCCATCTCGACCGCCTCCGCCGCCGCCTGTGCCGCCGCCTGCTGGGTGGCCTGGGCGACGGCGTTCTGGATCATCCAGCCCTGCTGCGCCTGCTGTTGGGCCTGCGCCTGCTGCTGGAGGAACTGATTGTGCTCGGTCCACCGCTGGATGAACGCCTGCTGGACCTGGGGCGAGGCGCGGAGGAACTCGGTCGTCGCCATCGCGGCCTCCAGCTCGTCGAGCATGACCGCGTGGTCGTAGAAGGGGAGCACCGGCGGGATCGGCTCCCCCCTCCACAGCAAGCTGACGATCTCGGCGCCCAGCTTGCGGTACTGCGCCTCGCGCGACTCGCGCCCCAGGTCGCCAAAGTGGAGATCCTCCGCCACCTTGGACTTGTCGAGGGCGCCGGTGCGCTCGTCGATGTAGAGGACGTTGAGCGGGCTCTCCAGCCGCTCGCGCACGCGGGCCTCCCTGAGCGCCCGCAGCTCCGGCAGCAGGCTGCTGCGGTCCACGCTGATGGCGTAGCTGGTCCCCGCTCGCAACACCTTCTCGGTGTGGAACTCCAGCACCTCGTCGCGCTGGTCGCGGTCCACGTAGTGCAGGGTGCGAATCGCCGGGTAGAACTGCTTCACCCGGTTGATCCGCATCTGCTTCACGCGCGCCATCCGCTCGCCGATGTGCTGATAGAGCGGCCCCCACTGTGTGTCGATGATTTCCTGAAGCATCGGGACCGCGAGGGGGCCACGGAGCTGGCCGGGGAACTTGTGCTCTTGGAACAGGTCGTTGCCCCCTGACAGGTCATCGGTCAGCTTCAGCACCAGCGCGATCGACTCCATGAACCAGCCGGGGAGCTGAGGACCGGGGAGGCGCTGGACCAGGGGCTGGCCGTTCTCCGCGACGCCGCCCTCGACGAAGCCCGGATAGTCCGAGGGGATGTCGGTCGCGTGGAGGCCCGGCCCGAGCAGCACCTTGTCGTAGATGCTCGCGTTGGACTGTTCGCCGAGCTGGGAGATCCGCTTGTTGAGGAACCGCTGCGGCGCGATCAGGTCCGTGATGAAGTCCTTCGTCCAGAAGTCCACCGTGACCGGCTCGAAGTGGAAGTCCACCAGCGGGACCTCCTCGTACTTGTTCTCGCCGTCGTAGAGGAGTCGCTTGCCGGGCACGAACACGGAGTAGCGACCGCGCGGCCACTGCCGCGAGGCGGGCTGGTACCGCTCGATCACCAGGTTCATCGGCGGGTCGTCGGGGCCGACGCTGCCCTGGATCAGCGGGATCATGTCCTTCAGGCTGACCCCGGCCACTGAGGCGCCGTTCTGGTTGATGGTGGTGGTGACGATCTGGAGGTCGCGGTCGGGCGCGAGCGGGTCGATGCCCTTGTCCGGGTCGCCATCCACCGCCGCGTCGCCGTAGTTCTCGCGAATCCAGCCCTGCGTGCGGAACTTGGCGATGTAGACGGCCTGGTCGGGGGCCAAGTCCTCAATCGAGCGCACGCTCTGGTCCACGAACACGTTGAGCGGGCCGAGGATCTCGCTCCCGACCTCGCCGACCTCCTTGACCTCCTCGTAGACCTCGAAGGACTCGGGCGCGCGGCCCTGTGCCACCAGAGCCTCAACCTGCGACTCGGGGATGATGACGCCGGGGTCCTCCTGCCCCTGGCTCGCAATCAGGTCGCGGTACAGCAGCTCGTTGGTGCTCTCGTCGAACTGCGGCATCGTTTCCAGGGTCGCGTTGGGCACCCACGGCACATACTCGAACGCCGTCCCGCCCCGCAGCAGCCAGTCGAAGATCTCGCGGTCCCGCGAGGGCTGGTCCAGCTTCTTGTCCAACGCCTTGATGAGCCGATCCACCAGCTTCGCGTCGGCGAACGCCTTGGGGTCCCGCTTGTCCGGGGTCGCGCGGTACACGCCCCCGAGCGCGCAGAGCCGCCCAATCAGCTTGGACTTGCGCCGGGCAATCAGGTTGAACACCAGGTGCAGCTTGTTGGCCTCGGCGTCGGCGCTCAGGTCGGGCAGCGTCAGCGCGCGGTCTTGGCTGGTGGCGTAGTGCTCGCCCAGGTCCATCGCGATGTTGAGGAGCGTGCGCGCCTCGACGCCGCCGTTCGGCTTGGCTTTCTGCTGCTGGAGCCGCTTGAAGTCCTTCGTGAACTCGGCGAGGACCGTGGCCTCGTCGGTCACGGGCGCGGTCACGACTGCGGGCCGCGGGGAGTGCTCCGGTTGACACTGGCCTGGCTGACGCGCCGATACAGCTCCTTGAGCGGCACCGTCTCAGGCGGGGTCGGATGGATCGCGAACCGATTTGCGGGCGTCTGGATCGTCACCATCGCGGTGCTCATCACGAAGTCGAGCGCGCGGGAGAGGTCCCGCACGGCCCGCTCCAGTGCGACAACCCGCTCAGTCATCTCCTGTCTGCTCATTCACTGTCTCCCGAGGTGGGGATCGCGCCGCCCCCGGTCGGTCAGGCGGCGGTTCGCAAACTCCTCGATCCAGAGTAGCTTAGGTTTGGGCGTAACCGTGTAACCCCGCGGGCGCCGCGCGAGAATGTGCTCCAGGCAGTCGAGCGTGTGGTCATGCTTCTTCAGGCGCGCGAACTTGCCCGTCGCGGTCGCCTCCGGGGGCCACTGCGCCACCTCCAGCTCGAAGGGCAGCACCTCCAGCCACGGCGCAAGCCACACCTTGCGCGCCTGGAGGTATTCCCGCGTGATCTCGGTGCGGGTTTCGAGGTTGGCGGCGCTGGCGAGCAGCCGGATGTCGTGGTGGACCATCAGCTCGCGCTTGAACTGGCTGTTCGCGTCGGCCCAGAGGCCCCGCACGCGGTACTGCGCCATCGCGCCGCCCGTCAGCATGGCCCAGCGCGGGATCGACATCTGCTGGTCCACCTCCGGCTCGCCCGCGACGTAGCGGTAGTTGGGGATCTCCAGCAGGACGTAGGCGTTGCCGTCCGGGTCGAACGCGACGAACAGCCCGCTGATGAAGGCGCCGGTATCGGCGGCGCCCATCACCGTCCACGTCTCGGGAATCCGCAGGTTGGCGAGCGTCGCCCCCTTGGCCGGGTCTACCCAGAGCTGCGGGTGCTTCTCCAGCGTGAACAGGTAGCTGGAGTCGCCCCGCTGGAAGTTGAACACTCGCCCCACGTAGTCGCCCAGGCGCCCCAGGTAGGCAATCGCGAACCGCTCCTTGGTCATCAGGCCCCCGAGGTCCGGGTCATCCCGGTCCATCGCGGCCTGGTCGAAGGTGAACGGGTTCACGCTCGCCGGGACCGAACAGGTGCAGTGCCAGTCGGGGAGGGCGCCGTGGCCGCGCTCGTGTAGCTCGCCGACCCAGGGGCGGTCGGGGGTGGTCGCAAACAGCGCATACCCCTTGCGCGCCCGGAGGTTCTGGGCGACCCCGGTGTAGCACTCGATGCCGGGCAGCATGTACGCCTCGCAGAACACGTAGCAGTTGTGGCTGATGTAGCCGTAGGCAACGTAGTTCTCCGTCTCGGTCTGAAGGCAGTACACCTCGTGCTCGCCCACATCCTCGATCGCCACGATTTCGTCAACGGCGTCGATGCAACGCGCACCAAGGATGAGATCGGCGGCGTAGTTCTCCGCAAAGCGCGTGCGCCCGGTGAACGTCAGGAAGTTCAGAGCCGCCTGCCGCCCGCCGGTGAAGCGCACGCCGTTTCGTTGCCGCGTCGTTGAAAACCCCAAGGTGTGAAGGGCATCCTCAATGCGCGAATACACCGCCGGGTTCTTCTCCGGGCTCTGGCAGATCAAGGTGCGTGACCCCTCGCCGTCGTATATCCCACCAAGCCACGCCGCAATTCGCTGCTCGGCGTGGGTCAGCGCGCGAGGCTGATCGATGACATGACAGAGAGTGCGCCCGATTTTCGGCGTTACGTAGTCGCGGTTCTTGCCCCAATTCCCGCTGCTCAGCCAACGATGGGTTGGCGTGCAATAGACATCCTTGCCCGACTTCAAGGTAAGCCGAAGCAGGCGATCCCGCTTCTTGTGCGTCGCAATTACCTTGGTTCGCACCAAGCCCCAGCGCGCCGTCTTTTGCCAGTTGCCGTTTCTCGGGCGCTCGCGGCGAGATGGAGCCCACCCGATCACTTCATCACCAGGGCGCACCTCTGCGATGGGCTTGAACGAGAAATCGCCCATCCAGATAGGCGCGTCTGCCGGGAGGCAATCGATCTCCTTGCCCTTGAGGGTGTCCTTGCGCTCCCACGACCGCGCCTCGAAGCGCGCGCCGTTGGGGAGGTCGAGCCACATCCGTCCGTCGCGGGGCCGGTTCTGGAGCGAGTCGTAGCGGAGGTTCATGCCCGTCTCGCTCAGAAGCGCCTCGCACAGGTACTCGAACTCCGGGGCGCAGATGTCGTATTCGAGCCCGACCAGGGACACCCGCGCCTCGGGGATGGCTGCAAACCCGGTCGCCCACATGGCGCCGCCCTTGGATTTCCCCGCTTTGAAGGCGCCCAGGTCGGCGAGGACACGCGCCCGGCCATGGGGGCGCGGCTCGACGACCCGCCACTCGGTGCTCATGTCGGGCAGGCGCACCTGGTAGCCCTCACCCGGCTCCGCCTTTCGCTCCGTCAGTACGTAGCCGTCGCTCGCTGCCCACCATTCGGCCTGGTGGGGGAAGGGCACGAACTCCATGCGTTCGCAGACGCGCGACCGGAACTCGGTCATGAGCCGATCACGCGTCTCGACGCTGACTTTCGCCAGCGGATTACTCGCTCTTGGGCTTCTTGACGGTCTGAATGGTGGCGATCACCCCTTCGATGACCTCGAGGTGTCGGGTCAGCCAGCGCGCCGCCTTGATGAGGGCCGCGCCGACCTTTGCAAGGGCCTTCGTGAACATCGCACTGCGCCTTACTTGGACACGAGCGGGAGGTTGCGGAACTTGGGCGTGTACAGGAAGTCGCCGGGACAGGTCAGGTCCGCGTCCACGTCCGACGTGAACGGCTCGAACCCGCCCGCGCGGTACCAGCGGGTCGCCAGCTCGCTGCAAAACTGCTTGTCGGTGGACTGCTTGCCCAGCGTGAAGAACCGGAACAGCCCGAGGAAGTCGTACCGCTGGCCCGACGCCTCGCTGTTGAACCACGCCATCGCGGCGGTGATGTCGATCGGCCCATCGGGGCGCAAGTGGGCCACGAGGTTGTCCCACTTGACCTCGTAGATGCCGACCCCCTCGGCGCGGGCCTCGACGGTCCGCCCGCCGCCGATGTAGACCGCGACGTGGGAGACGCGCCGCCACGTCTTGAGGTAGACCAGCTTCGCGAACAGCCGCCCCCACCGCGGGGCACTCAGGTCATCGCCGGTGTAGTACAGCAGGGCGTCGCCCGGCTGGAGGGCGTGTACGGGATGCATCACGACTCTTACTCCTGCGGAGTGATCGTCACGGTGAACGAGAACGGGCCGAGCTTGCCCCGGCCCACCATCGGAGGGTGGGGCGGCGGCTCCTGGGCGAGGCGCGCGGCCATCGCCTCCACGCGCGCCTCCAGCGCCTGGACGATGCTGGTGAGCCCCAGAATGGCGTCGGCCACCACCTGGAGGTCGCTCTTGGGCGGGTCCTGCGGGGGCTGCTCGCCGAGGGTCAGCAGCGGCTGCGGGGGCTCGACCCAATCGCTGGCGGGGTAGCGGGGAAACTCAGGCTTGTCCTGCACCTGCCACGCGGCCTTTGACTGCTCGGTTCCACTGGCCGTGATGATGTCGATGACGATGCCGGTCGGCTTGTGGAGCAGCACGTCGATCCCGCACCCCAGGTACTGCGTCTGGCCGGGGCGCTTCCTGAGCAGCCCGAAGTCCTTGTCGCCCTGCCGCCAGTAGATTTGCGCCGCCACCTCGCGGGTGACGATGCCCGCGCCCTCCTCGCTCTCGCGGTTCGGGTACCGCAGGGCCTTCATGACCTGCTCGACCAGCTCCACGTAGTTCTTCATGCTGAGTGCTCCCTGGGCTGACGCCGCCGCACGCGCCGTGCGGGGCCGCGGTCCCGACGCGCCACCGACAGCGCGATCGCCACCGCCTGGTCACGGGGTTTCCCGGCTTCGATCTCGCGCCGGATGTTCGCCTCAATGGCTGACCGGCTTGTGCCTCGCCGCAGCGGCATTCGACTTCTCCACCATGTCGAGGTAGAACCGGGTGAGGGCGTCCATCTGTCCCTTGAGGCCCGCCAGCTTCGCTTCCAGCGCGACCCGGCAGGCATCCGCCTTGGTCTTGCGCGCGCCATCCAGCTCGCCGTAGTTGGTGGTGAACAGGTAGTACGCCATCTCGTTGTAGTGCTTCTCCAGGGCCTTCTCGATGCGCTCCTGGGGCGACAGCTCGGACCACTCGCCGCCGTTCAGCTCCACCTGGGCGTCGCGCACCGCGGCGCAGCGCGCCCACCGCTCGGCCAGCTCCCGCGCCACGTCGCCCAGCACGTCCTCGGGCAGGAAATACCGAACCGCATCAACCGCGGGGACGCCGGTTGCCAACATCAGCGCAAACTGCCTGGCCTGGTCCTTCGTGGGAAGAATCGCTGACATCCACCCTCCGCAAGCTCGCCGTCATCGTGCGCACGGCGCCCACGGTCGTGCAGACCGTGCGCTGGAGCGGCAGCTCGACGCAGTACTCCATGTCGTGGGGCAGGGCGAGGGGCAGGACGATGCGCTCCGGGTTCGACTCGACGCGGTGCAACCCGCCCGGTGTCGCGCACGCAAACAGCGCCGTCATGATGCCCAGTACCCCCACCCGACCGTTCATTCCAGCGGCTCCCGCGGAAACTCCAGGATCACCCGCCCCCCGCAGATGGCGGCGATGCGTGCGAGCTGCTTGATGGAGGCGGTCCTCCACTGCTTGTGGACGCCGGGGAGGTTCACGTACTTCTGGAGGGTCGCGACGTTGACCCCCATGCGGTGGGCGACGCGCAGGCTCGGGACGCCCGAGCGCCGAATGAGGTCCCGAATCGCCACCGCGGTGGACCGCTCGTCGGTCAGGACGGCATACGGCCCGCCCACGCGCCCACCGGGACTCCCCCCAACCCCCTCTGGCTCTCTCTGCACATCCACCGTCACCTGGGGTTTGGTTCCAAACATGACACTTCCAGAGTGCCTGTCTCACATCGAGAAGTCAATCTTTCGCGGGAGGGATGATGCGATTGTCTAAGCATTACCCCCCTAACCCCCCTCCCCCTCCCCATGCCTTCCCGGCGCGCGACGCATCCAGACGCAACCCGGCGCAGGGGCAAATGCCCTAACCCCAATAGATACAAGGAGTTACGGGGGATGACCGTTGGGCCGATTGCCTAATGGCGGAGGGGGGGAGGGACTTTACAGACTGCTCGGCAGGCTATGTGCGAGAAAT
>Ga0255347_1007507_pt1 | contig 11325 bp, 15 predicted proteins | sample wastewater_treat_2_FD_192479 | JGI IMG/M metagenome (GOLD analysis project Ga0255347, IMG submission 192479) | Wastewater microbial communities from Lulu Island WWTP, Vancouver, Canada - plant24 | ecosystem: Engineered > WWTP > Wastewater > Unclassified | place: Canada: Vancouver, British...
CACGCGCACGCGCACGCGCACGCGCACGCGCACGCGCACGCGCACGCACGGGTGCTTAAAATGGATAAAATTAGAAACACCGTCAAACAAATACTTTTTCAAGACTGACGACATCCGGTATGTTAAGACGTTCCCATCAGGCGTCAGAATTGAGTTTAATGATGGTAGATCAACTGATGTTATGATGGATCCAGATGTTGCTGAAAAAGCAATCATGGAAGCAACAGAAGATTGGATCTAGGTGGCATATGGCTGAGTATAATTTCTGGGACGATCGTACAACAGAAGAGAATGATGAGAACTGGTGTCCAGTAGGTATGTGCTACTGTATAGAAGAAGACTGTGAACATTGTGAAGCAGCTAAAGAGTTTGAAGCTTCACTTCCATAAGAAAGGAGACCAACATGGCACGTGTAGATAGAAGAAAGAGAAGACTTAACGTCAGGAGGCTTGGATATGTAACTGCTGCCCTTGCTGTCCTGCCTGCAATCATCATCGGAAGAATGACAGTAGGACTTAATACACCAACTTTCTGGGTGTCAGTCACAATTGCACTGTGGGCTGAATACAGACTTGGTTGGATGAACTAGGAGGTACTATGAACGACGAGACAATAACATTACAGACTGCACCGCCGAGTACAGTCAAGATCAAAGACATCTTAGGAGCATATCGTGTGGCGTCCACCGTGCACGTCATGATGCGTGACAACCATTTGAAGGTCATCTGTAGATCTGATGAGGAGGCACATGCTAGCTTAGTAGTTATCTTGAAGGCTACAGGCCAGCAGCCGCTCCATGAATATGTTTAATACTTAACCATTAACTCAAATTTTGCTGGGTCCGGGAATTCCTCGGGCCCTTTTTCTTTTTGTCAGCAATTTATGGCGCCCGGCCTGAAATGCACACATGCCAAGCATCAGCTCAAAATAGCCTGAATAGATCTCATCTTCCGCATCCAAGTCTGACAATAAAAATAGGGCCTCCGAAAGCAAAACGCACACATGCAATGCGTCAGCTCGCAAGGCCCACCAGAGATAAAAAAAAAGGACCCCGAAGGGTCCCATAGTTTAAAGAGAATATATGTCAGCTTATTCAGGAGTAACATCATCGAACTCAACTTGACAATCCACATCAACAGTCATGTCACACTTAGGACTTTCAGTAGACCAAAGCTGCTCAACGATATTCTTAGCATCTTCAGCAGTATCAGCCTCGACCTCAACCAGCTTGGTAGTTGTCACAGTGATATTGACCAAACGTTTCATCAGTCAGTCACCTTCTTTCTATAGAAGTCAAGCGCCCAGTCTAGTGACTTAACCAGCCTGCTATCAGGTTCATCATAACCATATGCAGTCAGTACGCGCTTCGCATGCACAAGATGACAGTAGATAGTTAAGTACTGTTGTGCACGAAATCCCGGACTAACCATCACTGCTGTAGGATGGATTGTACCTTTACTGGTAGATGTATTCATACGGTCGTTATTGACAACCAGCATACGATGTGCATGTTTAGCACGATAGATAGTGTGCATAAGTTCAGGCATATCAGCAATGAAATTGGTTTCACCACTTGATACACTGTTGCCATCAATTATGGCATTATAGAATAGCCTACTCATCCTTCAGTCATCTCCTTTTTGAGTTCATACAGAAGTTCATCTATACAGTCATTAATCAGCTCGTAGCCCTGTCTTGCATACTCTTCATCCTTGTCGTCAAGAATTGCAACGTCAGTAAGATGACTCACGTCATCAGCACACTCAAGTGCAGCCACCAGTTCTCTGAGTGCATCATAGCCATTGCCAGTAGAAGCAGCAGGCATATCAACAACCACTCCTTGAATATCAAAGCCGAACAGATTATCGATCGACTTTGCAATTGAAGCAGACTCAGAGGTCTCTCCAATGCAAGTGACATTGCCTTCTGCTGTAATCATGTAGAATAGTGTCTGTCCATCCATCAGTCAGTCACCTCCTTCCAGTAATGGCAAATAGTCTTCAGCAGTCTCCCAACCGCGGACTTGGTCGTCCAAATCATTGAGAAGACAGTTTGTATATTCCCAGTAGTTGGTCTTGCCATGTCTCTCGAATGCAGGCATACAGCATGCATCAAGAACAGTCATCAGAAATGCAATCTCAGTCCAGCAAGCATCACCAAGCGTGTGAACCTGCTCTATTGGGGTGGACTCATAAACAGGCACCAACGATGAATGCTTAATTGCACGGATTGCATAGTGAACAGGCATATCGTCTGACATACCCGGCAGTCTAGCAGCAGCAAGTAGTGCTGTCCATATCTGGCAAAGCCAGCCAGTTTTGTGATTATATTCCAGTCTGTCCATAACAGCCTCCCTTTGTTAAATCAGTTAATTTAAGTTACGAAAAAGCCAAAATTTTGTCAAACTCCGGAACGATCACCGGCTTAATTAATTGATTTGACTTGATAAAGCTAGTCCAGTCGCCCCGAGTGTTCCCGAGGCGAGGTTCCTAGCATCGTTCCGTTACTGAGCAGCCTTGGCGAGCATATCCTGAAGCTCTTCAGGACTGAGGCTCTTGAGGTATTCAGCGAGCTGGTCGTTAGTAGGTACTGTGTTGCTGGTCTTGACAGCCTTGGGCTGCACTCCTCTCATGTCGTTCAGCTTCTTGATGTCTGCGTCTATCTGGTCGAGCTGGTCCTTCAGCACTGTATCTGTCACCCCAGCAGCTACTATAGCTCTGTAGGCCTGACTGAGTCTGCAGCGCTTGGACTGTAAGCTCTTAATCTTCTTGGTGATGGCATCCCTGTCAGCACCGTCCATATCCTCTACTGAGAACCCGGTCGATGGTGCCTTGTATGCCTTGCCGGATGCAGCTCTGATGACCAGTTCTGCAATCCATGCTGAGATGTAGCGTCTGATGGTGTCGAGGGTGGTCAGTCCTGCCTTCTTGGCCTTTGAGCGGTCTGAACGTCTGGACTCCAGTAATCTACTGAGCTCATCCTCAGTAGCTCCGTCGAGCATGGACTTATCAGGCACTTCGACTGCCTTGTCTACGAAGGCTACCAGTGCCTCGTGGTCGCCGGACTGCACGGCCGCTGCCAATGCGCCTATCTCTGGGTCAGTAGATGCGAGCTTGATTGCGTCGAGTGCGAGAGTGTTGCAGGTGCTGATGAGTTCCTGAGAACCCGGGATTGTTCTGCCTGTTACAGCCTGTACGGATGTGCCTGTGAATGTGAAGCCTGTAGCTTCCTTCTTGTTAGCCTCGTTAGCCATATGATACCTTTCCGCGCTACGTTGCCCAAGGTAGCACTTGGTCTGATAGACCCTGATTTGAAAATTTAGTGGGCATGTTAAAGTGGTTTGCTTGACAACTTTATTATACTACAAGTTGTCACTATGTTAAGTCTTAAATTTCTTCAAGACTTAGTGACTTACTTGAAGCACCTCAAGTGGTCAATCTTATTATACACTACTCTTGTACTTGATTAAGCCTTAAGTTTTTCAAGACTCTAAGTAATCAAGTCAAGTGCTGTGCTTTGACAACTTAATTATACTAAACTTTTGTACTACATAAAGCTTTAATTTTTTCTAAGCTCTATGGTACTTAAGTCTTGCTTTGCTCTGTTGTCAAGCTTATTATGCCATTAGATCTGTCTGTATAAAGCCATAAGTTCTTCTAGACCTACGGTGCTTTATTTAAATAATGTCGCACGCACGTTTTATTCACGCGCGGTTAATTACGGGCGCGCGAGCATGCAGGCGCACGCGCATTATATATTATAATGCAACTTTGAGCTGTCAAAAACCTAGAGAGTCCACGGCTTGACAGTGCCGGGCCCGGACCGGTCCGTCCTAGAAGATAGTAGCTCACTTTTGTATGGATCAAACGCCTAAGCATCGAGCGTCACCTCCTTTCCAAGCTTAGGCTGGAATTTAAGAAACGCACACATGCATCAAACGCCTAAGCATCGAGCGTCACCTCCTTTCCAAGCTTAGGCTGGAATTTAAGAAACGCACACATGCTCAATCCTCATCAGAAGAACCTGATTTCGCCAGACTCAAAGTCATACTCAAAGTTGTCAGGATACTGCTTAACAATTTCATCAAGAGCTTCATCGATGTCAATACTGAATTCAACCTCAAGATCCCATACATAGATAGTGTCTGTCTGCTTTCTTGCAAACTCATCTCTGAGCTTGGAAGCACGCTCCCAGATTACCATTTCAGGACTTGCAGGAGGAACGATAATTTCAGGTCTGTTGTTTTCTTTGTCAACTTCCTCTGCCCACATGTCAGGGCTGATGCCATAGTTCTTGTCCTCAGGAGAGGGATCAGTAGATCCCTCATCCTCAGTTGTAGTTGTTGCAGTCTTAGCAGCTTTAGCTTCAGCCATCTTTGCACGAAGTGCATCTTCTATAGCCTTACGCTTAGCTGCCTTCTCTGCAGCAGCCTTTGCTTCTTCAGCACGCTTAGCCTCTGCTTCTGCACGCTTAGCACGTGCCTCAGCTGCGAGTCTTTCTCTCTCAGCCTTAGCTTCAGCTTTCTCCTTTGCCTCAGCTTCCTTGATAGCTGCAAGCTCAGCTGCCTTAGCAGCCTTGTCAGCTTCAATAGCCTCAGCATCAGACTTATTGAAGGATATATCCTCTGCAGTAACATTTGGATAGAGCTTGATGAGCTCTCTCACAATCTCTGGGGTGATTACTACAGGAATGCCCTTAGCAATCTTCTCTTCCAGGGTCAGGTTAACTGGAACTGTTGGGATGACTTCAGTCTTATTCTTGCAAGCAGCTGCACGCTGTCTTGCATAGTCCTTCGCATCCATGGCTATCATATAGCCGTTAGCACCAAAGTACTGAGCGAATGCTTCAGGCTTCTTAGACTGAATAGAAGCGATGTTATTGTAGATTGAACGCCAGAAGTCTTCATCGCCATCGAGCTGCTTGAGCTCTTCAACTGTATACTGCCACTTAGACTTGCTAAGCTTAACAGTAGATGTTGTTGCGCGATACTGCTGACGTACATCAGCGTCGGTTGGCTTGGTATACTCATCAAAGAGTGATACCAGGTAGAGCTTATCCATCTGACCTCTGAACCTAACCTTCTTGTCAGCAACAAGATTTGTTCTAAGTCTCTTCTTAAGCTCTGCCTCAGTAGCGAAGCCAGACTCAACAGCCTTCTGAACCTCCTGGTCCAGGTAGCTGATGATCTTTTCATCAGCTGTTGTTGCATCAGTTCTCTTGAGGAACTGGTAGGTGTTGAAGAGATTGGGCCACTGCATCTCAGGAGTGGTGTAAGCGTTAGTATTGTTTAACATAATCTTTTCCTTTCTGCCTACTATTGTCAGTAGGACTTGTCTTAAGTTGTTTACTTTACGTGTTTGGTTACTCTCACTCACCAGAAGTCTCTGTCAATTATCTATTAGTCGCTCTGACCTAGCGATTAATCTTTCTTGTCACTATAGTGATAGCCGCGTGCGGCTGTGAATATTGCGATGTCAAACTCTTCGTTTGTAGCTTCGTCTATCGCAAACAGGCGTGCTGTTGCGATGAATTTGTGTATGCTCTTATTCATTTTGAGCTCGAGCTTCTTCTCGAGCCCATCGAATGCATCCATTATTGTTTTGTAGGGGATTGGGCTAATGCGTCTGTCAATGAGCTTAATGCCAATGATAGGCATGCCAGAAGGTGTAACCTTCATAACCTTTCCAGGTGCATTGAGCCACTGAACACTGGTTTCAAGTTTGTGCTTGATGAGGATAAGTGTCTTGCCAGTAGATGCCTCAAGGTGATCTACATAAGGTGCCTTTACTGTGCCTGCATAGTCTCTAGGGAGAACAGGCTTGTTGTCTGCCCAAAGGTCATACTTTGGCTCGCTGCCATATACTGGCTTGCATGCAAATTTGTTGTTGTGTTTCATAATCATTTTCCTTTCCGAGCATATAGCTCTCAAAAATTTGTTTGTGACGTCATCTCACAGTCACAGGATTGTCTCTGTAAAATTTTCAACAGGGCCGCCTAAACGCACACCTGCAGACTTTCACTTAAAAGGCTAAATCATCATCTTCGAACTCATCTTCATTTACGAAGCGTGGCTCAAAGTCAAACCCTTCACCATCAACTTCAAGATCTTAGTCATCAAATCTGTCGAGCCAAGCAGCTCTTGCTGCATTGTTGTATTCAGTGCATACTTCAGCAAGTATTTTTTCAACCTCACCAGTGATGTCATTTACTTCATTGTTAGCAATAAATACCTGACTTGGTAACCACTTATCATACTCGGCCTGACAGTCTTTGATGAGCTCTACATCCATGTGCTGTCCTTTGTAATCTACAGAGAAGAGACACGATGTAGCATCATGACTCCAGTAGGTAGCAATACAATTGCCCATGCGTATACCTTCTTCAGCAAGTTCATCTGCCTGCTTGAATACATGCATGCATGCGTTTACTTTGAATAATGCAGTTTTTATTGCATGCAGTATGTCACACTGCTGTGTTATTATATCATTATAGTCTCTAGGCTTTATCATTGCATAGCGATCAATGGCCTGTACGTTGCTAATGGCATCTTTGAGCTGTTTTGTAGAATATTTACCGTTTACAAGCTGAATGCATGGTTTGCAGTCAGTAAGTATGTACCATGCAGCCATGTATGCATTACGAATATCAAACTGTTCAGCCTGCATTATTGTATGCATTGCATATTTATATACTTCATTAGTACGTTTAAAACATGCCTTTTCAAGCTGATTAGCCCTTACAACGTATGCATCAAAGTTCTTAAGCACATTACGTGCAGCCTCTTCAGTGCATACCAGTAGATACCTAGATATAGGTATTATGCGAACGAGGAAGTCTTCCTGTGCTGTGAGGAATGTCTTAAGGAAGCAAGGCTCCTTAAGCTTAAGTACTTCTACCAGTGCAGTACCGATTTCATAGTATTCATGGCACATATCCATACTCCATACAGTTAACTGTACGACTGTATGCAGCATGTCCATATCACCAAGAATTATCTTTGCCTGTGCGGGTGTAGGTGGTGCACCTACGTTTGTGAATAAGCGTGTGAGTTTTGTTACTGTGCGCTTGTCAGCGCAGTTGTAGTCACTGCAGTACTTTTCTACAGCTTCTCTGATGTTTGTCTCCATGCTTGAGACCTCCTTTGAATTATTTGTGTACAGCATAAAGCGGCACTCCTTTCTGTGCTTAACGTTATTCGTCACCCAACAGTAGATTTGATTAATTAGAACTTAAGAGGTGCAATAGCACGACCATAGCAAGTGAATACAGTGTGAACAGTCTCACCAAACTCACCACAGGTGAAGATGCCGTCTGCCTTAGCAGCATCAAAAGCCTCCTTTCTTGTATTATAAAGACCATAGTAGTAAGCTACGATTGTCTTTGCCTGCTCGAGGATCTTCCTCTCGTATGTGTAGTATGAAGTCATAATGACCACCTTTCTCCAACAACTAATGTTGGCTGATCAATTGCGACCTGCAGAGGCTTAGGCCGCCTTAGCTCATTTTTTGTAGAAGACTGAGTCTTCGATTGCCTCTACCTAGGTCCTGCGACTCTCGCCACACTACACTCTAGCGACTCTCGCCGCACTACACTCTAGCGACTCTCGCCACACTACACTCTAGCGACTCTGGCTATTCTACGTCACAAGATTAGCGCTACTCTACGTCACAAGATAATTAGCTCAAAAATTGCTGGGCCATAAGTCTACGACAATTCGTATTATAAAATATAAAAATATGGGAAGGAGGGACCATATGTCAAAAGAAGGCTTGATAGTAGATCCCATGTGGCCAGAAGGCGTAAAAGTAGTTGGTGAGGCAGAGGAACTAACGCCAGCTGAAAAATTTATGCTAGAAACGAAGGAACGTGCTGAAGCTGAGGTCGAGGTTCCAGGAGACTGGCAGGGGCTTAGTAGATCATTAGGTCTCGAATTATACGAGCGTCAGCCAGAAGAGTCTGATGAAGAATGGCGTGCATGGAAGACCTATAGAGACATATACCCCGGAAAACTACCTACAATGAGCCAGCTAAGTAAGATGACTGACATAGGTGTTGGTAGATTAGTTAGAATGTCAGATAAATGGTCATGGAAGGTACGAATGCTCCATTGGGCGCGTAGTACCGATGCAGAAGGGGCTGATGAGCGCCGGAAGGCAATCAAAGCGATGCAGGACAAACAACTGGCACTAACTGACGCAATGTTTGATAAACTAAGAGAAGCAGTAGATTATATAGACCCAACCGTAATGAGACCAAATGAGATTACGGGTATGCTCAAGACAGTAGCTCAGCTGCAAAAAGACATTACAGAGTACGTACCTGATGAAGTGGTACAACCGGCACTGGATGGTCATGCAGTAAAGCAAAGTCAGGTAACAAAGAAGGAAGACATCGGAAGCATTGCAGAAATACTCTCATCAGTAGGTCTTTTAGATGGAGCTACACTGGGAGTACGTACAACTGAGTTAGTAGTAAAACCAAAGGAGGATGATTAATATGGGAGATGTAAAGTTGCATTATGAACTGCCTAAGCATACGTGTAGTTGCTGTGGCAAGGAAAAGCCGGTGACTGAGTTCTATACTCAGAGCATAACTGGGCTGCCTACAAATCAGTGTAAAGAGTGCATCAATATCAAAAGAGCATGCCAGAGGAGCAGACGCAAGGTTAGTAAATTTGCTGCAAAAGAGCGCCAGCGTCAGTGTGAGGATGTTACATATACAGTAGCTGACTGGCAGGCTACTATGCTACATTTTGGTGGGCGATGTGCATATTGTGGTAAGCCGCAGGGGCGTGCCAAAGCTGACCAGCTGGATAAAGACCACGTGATTGCGTGTAGCAAGGGAGGCAAAACCGAGAGGCACAATATCATCCCTGCATGTAGAAAGTGCAATCGTGGTAGAGGCAATAAGGACTGGAGAGAATGGTTCCAGGCGCAAGACTTTTACTCAGTAGAGCAGGAAAAGCTCATTGATAGCTGGATTGCTGACTTGGACTATAACGTATAATTTTAGGAGGAAGAGTTATGAACCAATACAATAAATCGGCTGGAATTGATATAGTCATTCCGTACTACAACCATTCAAGTGTGATCAGTAGAGCTCTTGGCTCAATAGCTATGCAGACAATTGCTAAGGACATTTACGTCACTATAGTAGATGATGCATCGGACCAGGCAGACAGGAGCAGACTTGATGTTATCGTACAGGCATTCAAGATGTCTGGCATTGCTGACATTAAAGTGGTAAGAGTCGATGAAAACATGGGCCCTGGTCATGCACGTGCAGTAGGTCAGCAGAACTGCAATCATGAGTTTATCACATTCATGGATGCTGATGATACATGGGCTTCGGCGTACTCTATTGAGTTCCTACATGATGGCTTTGTGCATAACAGACAGCTTGATGCCATATTCGGTACATTCCTTGAGGAGACTGAAAACCCGCAGGCTAAGTTTGTGGCTCACCAGCACGACGCAACCTGGATGTTCGGTAAGATGTATCGCAGAGCATTCTTGGACAACTTCAGCATACTAATGAGTGACAGTAGATCCAATGAGGACATGGCATTCAATCAGCTTGTAATGGCTTGTACGGATGCTGTTGGCTTCTTTGACCACCCTGTGTACTACTGGATGGTTAATAAAGAGTCCATTACTCGCAAAGCAGATAATGACTACCAGTTCAGAGGCTTACTTGGATATGTAGATGCACATACCTGGGCTGAAGAAGAGCGCAGAAAGCGTATGCTGCATACAAGTGAAAAAGGATTGCAGGCTGCAGTGTCTGCACTGTGCATGCTGTATATCTATATGATGGAGGTGCTTCAGACACGTCCAGTAGATCAGCAGGAAGAAGCATGGGCGGAAATGACTAAGTACTATAGGACTGCTTTCAGTGATAGAGCAGTGCCGCAGGATATGCTACATGGTATCTATGTGCAGCATCAGCAGCAGCATATGATGCCTGGCGGCATACTCACCAGAGTGGTACCTAAGATGTCAGTAGATGACTTTGTGCGTGAGCTTGATAGACGCAAAGTAGAAGCGGAGTGATAGTATGGATTTGCAGAATTTACAGAACTTAAATGATGAACAAATTCTGCGGCTACAGCAAGCCTTAACGCCTAAGACAAACAAGTATATTCCAATAACGCCTACACCTAAACAGACTGCAGCGCTGCTGATGAATTCAGTGCGTGAGATGCTGTACGGAGGAGCTGTTGGAGGCGGCAAGTCAGTGTACCAGCTGGCTGCCGCATTACAATATGTGGATGTCCCTGGATATGATGCAATACTCTTTAGAAAGACTTTCGCAGACTTGATGCTTCCTGGTGCATTGATACCAATGAGTCAGCAGTGGCTAGCACCTTTCATAAAGACTGGTGAGGTTAAATGGAGGGATAAAGATAAGCGATATATCTTCGAAGAGAGCGGCTCTACTCTTTCATTCGGATACTTGGATGTTACGAATGATGAGTTAAGATACCAAGGTGCTGAATTCTCATATATTGGCTTCGACGAGGTTACACATATTGCACCACAATCGTTTGAGTACTTGTTTTCTCGACTACGTAAGCCTAAGAGTGTTAATGTACCGCTCAGAATAAGAGCTACAGCTAACCCTGGTGGTGTCTACGGAGACTACTATTATCAGAGATATTTCGTAGATAATAAGAATGAGGATGGCACTTTGAAGCGCATATTCTTACCAGCAGGCCTTCGCGATAATCCATATCTGGATAGCGAAGAGTATATGCAGACTCTAAAAGAGTTGCCGCCTATCCTACAGGAGCAGCTCATCAACGGAAACTGGGAAGTACGCGAGACGGGTGACATTTTCAACAAAATGTGGCTTATAGTAGTTGATGCACACAACATACCAAAGAATGCTAAGCGCGTTAGGTTCTGGGACTTTGCTTCAATTGACCCTAAATATAGGAAAAAGAACACAAATACAAAAGAACCAGACTGGACAGTAGGTTTTAAGATGGCATATTATCAAGGTATCTACTACATTGAGGACATTGTAGCTTGTCAGAAAACGCCAAATGAGGTTGAAAAACTCATGCAACAAATGGCTGCGGCTGATGGTCATGCATGTGCAATAAGGTTCGAGCAAGAAGGTGGTTCTTCAGGTGAGGCTAATGCGCTTCGTCTATGCCGTGAAGTGCTTCCGGGATATGACATTGCTGGTGTAAAGCCAGTAGTTTCTAAGATAGAGCGTGCTCGACCGGTAGCTGCTGCAATGCAAATGGGCTCAGTTATGATAGTTAAAAACTGCCGTGAAATGCTGAGACTCTATAATCAGCTAGACTCTTTCCCTTTA
>Ga0255347_1007508_pt1 | contig 11324 bp, 7 predicted proteins | sample wastewater_treat_2_FD_192479 | JGI IMG/M metagenome (GOLD analysis project Ga0255347, IMG submission 192479) | Wastewater microbial communities from Lulu Island WWTP, Vancouver, Canada - plant24 | ecosystem: Engineered > WWTP > Wastewater > Unclassified | place: Canada: Vancouver, British...
TCTTCAGCTCTTTTCCTGCCAAGGAAAGCAGACCAAACACGATAGGTGACACCGTCAACAGTACAGTCGTGATGCAATACGGACTGTACCTCGGGATCTTCACTGCAATGAGTCTTTTCAAGGTTTACGCTCATACATCCGCCTCCTCTAAAACTATTCAATTCAAATTCACAGGTACAAAATCAAATCGTACCGTCTTTGCTGAGCCTGCGTGTTACCAGCCCAGACTTTTTGAGCATCCCTTGCGAGGCCTACTCGGTTTTTTATCACTCCTCTCACAGCGGCAATTATGCTGCTCAGACGCCTCCCATATCTCCCTGATCATAGCCTTTATCCGGCTTTTTTCTCAAAAAAGACGCCTGCTTTTTTGAAATTCCCAAGGAAAGACGCCTCTGCTTACTTCACAGCAAATGCCGAAAAATCGGCGGGCACTGCCCGTCCGATGTGGAATGGCGGGCGCAAATGACGCCAGCCTTTTTCCTGCAAACCAAAAAGGGGCACGGGTTCTCCCGTTTCAGCGGCAAACGGAACGCCGTTTGCTATGCTTGCCGGTCTTGCGGACCGACTTCCGCACCGCAGGTTTGTCCGTTTTTTCTCCCTCTGATATATCCCCCAACTCGCTCCACGTTGCGCGACAATCGCGTTCAACGGGAGCGGTGGGGGTAACTATACCATTTTCACTCTGAGGACGGCAAACAAGGGGCTTTCTGTGCGTGTTTCAGTTCTTATCAACTGAACATCATTGTCATAGATATTATAGCTGAAGAAAAAAGGCGCTTACTTGATTTATAATTATCATGTAATATATATCTTCCTTCTTAGCTATAATAATTTATTATCTTGTATACTTAATATATAAGCCTATGACATATTGTCACTCCCCCTATGACAGAATCAGCTTTTGAAGCGAAGTGACAACTCTGCGTCGCGGAGCTTGTCCTCGTCCATGTCATAGTTCAGGAATGCGACCTCATATGAGTTCTCGACCTGGCGACCGTTGTCAGCATAGTTGTTGTGAATGCGAATGATATCCTTCTGCGCAAGAGTTTTCAGTGCGCGCTCAACATTGCTCACTGACATCGCAGTGTCTCTTGCGATACCTGTGCGGCTTATGGTCGAACTATTCTTTTCACTGTCGTAGTAGCAGAGTAAATCCATCACCACCTTGAACTCGGCAGGCGTAGTGATGTTGAGATACTCCAACGGTGAGTTGACGCCGTTAGAATAGCTTGTGCAGTTAGTCACGTTCATGTTTTTCATCTACATCTTCCTTTCGCGTTTCGAGTTTATTACTTTTGATGTCAAGAACTGTCCGGATGTCTTAACTGCATTCAGTATACACCAGTCCTTGACAGAAGTCAATAGATGTTGTATAATAACTCTATCGCGGTCAATCTATAATCTATTTTTGTGAACAAATTGTAAACTTTTGATTTTGCGCTATATATTTAGCGCTTTTAGAATAAATCCGCAGTATTTAGCACTTCGAACAATTAGAACACTATTTCTGAAAGGAGACATTATGTTTGAGATAGAAGCACACTACCATGACAGAAAGATCTATCTTTCCGACGGAAGAACATATCCGCTCGGTGAAATACTTCTGCGCTATTTTTCGATGAATTCAACTGCTCTCGAAGACTTGTATGACGTATGTGAGCGTGCAAAAGCAGAGTTGAACATCAGTTCCTTGTTCTGTCCTGCTGACATTGGAAAGCGCGCACGTGACATCGAGTACACATACGACTGCATCATGGACATCGCAGAAACACTTCCGCCATACGACAAGAAACATTTCAGACGCGGTCTCCTGAGAAATCTGTTTGCATACTATCACGACATTTTTGACGAACCGTTTTATGAAGATTCTGAATTTGAATCTGACGATTATAACGATCATTACATAAATGCAGAGAGCACTCCAGTGTCTTATGAGGAGATGTATATCACGGAAGATTTGAACGAGCTGCGAGCACTTGATGATTATGATTTCGACAGTAAGAAAGTTTTCAGCAACTATGAGAACAGAAAAGACGCCGCCGACTTCACGACCTGTATCGAACAGATGACGAACGAGTTCGCAGAATTTGTTTCTGATCTTATGCGCGTTAAGAATGTTTTTATGCCGTTTGCAGACAAGCTCTGCGCCCACAACAACTATCCGTCCAATCAAAAGGTGATAGAAGTTTTCAGCAGTTCACAGAGAACTGTTACTCTGAATCACATTTTGATCTTGTATCAAGTGGCAGTATGTGCATGGGACATACGCTTCTCGAAACGAAAAAAGGTCCCATACTCTGTGAGACTTATCGTTTCACATCGCTGGGAGCCTTTCTGTATTTTGAGTTGTTTAAATGCATTGAAGAGAAATACATGCCAGTCAAGTGCCGCAACTGCGGACGCTGGTTCATCATGAAGCATACAACGTTTTCTCACTACTGCAAACGCTTGATAAGCAGTAATCCTCCGAAATCCTGCCGCGACAATGCTATGCGTCACAACTTCAAGGAAAAGATAAAGAATGATCCTGTATGGGAAATCTACAACCGTGCTTACAAGCAGCACTACGCTCGCTTCATGAAAAAGAAAATGAGCAAGTCCGAGTTCGCCGAGTGGGGAGAGTATGCTATCCAACTGCGAACTAAAGCTGCTGATGGTGAGTTGGAGATGGAGGAGTATCAGAGATTGATTAGGATATGATAAAGGAAACAACCTTCTTTAGTACATGAAATAATCACAGAAGGATGATATTATTACGGCTTAAGATACTTATCAAGTATATTGCAAAAGTCAAATGTTGCAAAATAGTCGGCAGGCGTTTCAGCACGGCGTATCATTTTTATACTGTTGTCCTCGCAGAGAAGAAGTTCGGCAGAACGAAGCTTGCCATTGTAATTGTATCCCATTGAGAAACCATGTGCTCCTGTATCGTGGATATATATCAAATCCCCGATATCAACAGGCGGAAGCATACGGTCGATCGCAAATTTATCGTTATTCTCGCACAGACCTCCTGTTACGTCGCACATATAAGTACATGGTTCGTTCTCTTTCCCAAGTACGGTGATATGGTGATACGCTCCGTACATTGCGGGACGCATCAGATTAGCAGCGCAGGCATCACAACCGACATATTCTTTATAGATGTGTTTTTTATGCAGAACACGAGTTACAAGCGCTCCATAAGGCGCAAGCATAAATCTTCCCATTTCTGTAAATATAGCAACGTTATCAAGTCCTGCAGGAACAAGTATTTCTTCAAAGACTTTGCGGACTCCTTCTCCGATGGCAATAATATCATTCGGTGTCTGTTCCGGTCTGTATGCTACTCCTACGCCGCCTGAAAGATTAATGAACTTTATATCAGCACCTGTTTCCTTTTTCAGATCGGCTGCAAGCTGGAACATCTGCTTTGCAAGCGTCGGATAATAGTCATTTGTCACGGTATTTGAAGCGAGAAATGCATGGATTCCGAAATGTTTTGCACCTTTCTGCATAAGAAGTCTGAAGCCTTCAAACATCTGCTCACGGGTAAAACCGTATTTGGCATCCTGAGGTTTATCCATGACAAAAGTTGAGATCGTAAAGTTACCGCCTGCATTGAAGCGGCAGCATATCGTCTCGGGAATACCTGTCAGCTTTTCGAGATGATCAATGTGGGTGATATCATCAAGATTTATATATGCCCCAAGCTTGTATGCGAGTTCATAATCTGCCGCAGGTGTAACATTTGATGAAAACATAATGTCACTTCCGGAGAAACCGCAGGCATCTGACAGTTCGAGTTCAGTGAGAGAGGAACAATCTACGCCGCAGCCTTCTTCCTGCAATATTTTAAGAATAAACGGATTGGGAGTTGCCTTTACAGCAAAATATTCCTTGAACCCCTTATTCCATGCAAAAGCTTTTTTAACAAGACGGGCATTTTCTCGGATACCTTTTTCATCATAGATATGGAAAGGAGTCGGAAATATCTGAGCGATCTCCTCTGCCTGTTCTTTTGTTATAAAAGGTGCTTTTTTCATAATATCTTCTCCTTTATTTTATCTGCATAATGTCAGAGTATTTCTTCAAGCTCTTTAAGCCATATACTGGCAGAAGCGTCACTTGGCATACGCCAGTCACCTCTCGGAGACAGCGTAACTGTACCTACCTTAGGACCATCCGGCAAACATGAACGCTTGAACTGCTGCGCGAAAAAGCGCTTATAAAATGTTTTCAGCCACTTCATTACCACTTCTTGTGAATATTCATCCTTAAACGCAATACAGGCTATACGGAATATCTTTGACGGTGAAAATCCGTATCTCAGCATATAGTACATAAAGAAATCATGAAGCTCATACGGTCCGACTATATCCTCGGTTTTCTGTGATATAGTACCATCATGCTCAGGCGGAAGCAGTTCGGGACTTACAGGCGTATCAAGTATGTCAAGGAGAGCTTTTTTCAGCTTACCGTCCGAGGTATCTGCTTCATAGCTGACCAGCCAGCGCACAAGTGTCTTCGGGATAGATGAGTTTACGGCATACATAGACATATGGTCGCCGTTGTACGTTGCCCAGCCGAGGGCAAGTTCGGAAAGGTCACCTGTACCAATAACGATACCGCCAAGTTGATTGGCCTTGTCCATTAGTATCTGCGTGCGTTCTCTTGCCTGAGAATTTTCGTAGGTCACATTATGTATTTCGGGCGACTGACCAATATCCGTAAAATGCTGCATAACACTGCTTCGTATATCTATCTCTGTCAGTGTAGTACCATATACTTCCGCAAGCGTACAGGCATTGCTATAGGTTCTGTCAGTTGTTCCGAAGCAAGGCATAGTTATCGTATGTATTCCGTTCCTGTCAAGTCCCAGCATATCAAATGCGTGAACGGTAACTATAAGTGCAAGCGTTGAATCAAGTCCGCCCGAAAGACCGAGTAAAGCAGTCTTGCAGCCGATATGCCGCAGCCTTGTCATAAGACCTACCGCCTGCATATTGAGAATCTCCTCGCATCTGCTGTCGAGCAGTTTCTTGTCAGATGGGACAAAAGGCGTTTTCGGGAAATGCCTGTAAAGGTGAGTTTCGGTGATATCAAGGCTGAAATAAGTGCTTTTCATACCCGTAGAAGCGATAAATGTATTCATTCTCCTGCGCTCGTAGGAGAGCTTTTTTATGTCCGTATCCGCAATGGCAAGCCCCTTTGAAAAGAGCTTGGATTCCGCAATAACAGAGCCGTTCTCCGCAATGATATCATGTCCCGCAAAGACCATATCCTGTGTGGATTCGCCGATACCCGAATCTGCATAGGCATAGGTGCAGGCAAGAGAGCCCGAACGCGCTTTTATGAGAGTTCTGCGGTAATCTGCTTTCCCTATCACTTCGTCGCTGGTGGATAAATTGAAAATAATAACTGCTCCCGACCTTGCAAGCCGCTCCGAGGGCGGAGAGCTTACCCACATATCCTCGCATATCTCGATACCGAATGTCAGCTCAGGGAGTTCCTTGCAGATGAAAACAGTATCTTCAAGGTGAACGGAATATTCGTCATTCAGCATTATATCCGCACAAAGTTCGTCAGCTGCCATGAAGTGTCTCGCCTCATAGAATTCGCTGTAATTCGGGATATTCTTCTTTGCCACAGCTCCGACAGCCGCTCCCTTGTTGATGACGACAGCGCAGTTACAGAGCTTGCCACAGACGACAAGTGGAACTCCTACTATCGAAACAATGTCTACATTTGCGGTTTCTTTTATTATCCGAACAGTTTCGTTTTTTGCTGCGGATAAAAGCGCTTCCTGTAAAAACAGGTCTCCGCAGGTGTAGCCTGTTACGGAGAGCTCGGGAAAGCAGACTATCTTCACGCCTTTATCGTGGGCTTCCTTTATCAATTCTATTATCCTGTCGGCATTGTACCCGCAGTCCGCGACCTTCACATCAGGCGTAGCACAGGCAATTTTTATGAATCCGTCCTTCATATTTACCTCCAAAAAGACAAAAAGGAGCTGAAAAACAGCTCCTTTGCTCAATAAAATAATTATATACTATATGGTTCACTTTGTCAAGCGGTATTATTTGCTTGACAAATCAGCCTGTTCATGATATAATGCAGATAAAGAGCAACGGCGCTTCTCGTTTTCGGGAAGCGCCGTTTTGTATATATACAGTTAAAGGAGGCATTACTATGGCTGCATTTGACAGGATTTGTTCGGGAATTCCCGAAATGGACACCGCACTTGATAATATAAGGCTCGGCGACAATGTTGTGTGGAGAGTTTCCGAACTCTCTGAATTCAAACTGTTTATGGAGCCATATCTCAGGCAGGCTATCGCTGATGGCAGAAATATAATTTATTTCCGCTTTGCAAGTCATGAGCCGCTTGTCGAGAAATGCCCCGAGGTCAAGACCATAGAAGTGCCGCTTTCACACAGATTTGAGACATTCACTGTTGATATACATAATGAAATTGAAAAGGCTGGCAGGGACGCTTTTTACATTTTCGACTGCCTTTCCGAACTGCAGGCGATGTGGGCTACTGACCTTATGATGGGAAACTTTTTCAGAGTTACATGTCCGTTTCTTTTTATACTGGATACAGTTGCATTCTTCCCTATAATTCGGGGCAAGCACTCAGTTCACGCAATTAATAAGATACTGAATACCACGCAGCTTTTCTTTGATGTTTATTCCGATAAAAAGAATGTCTATGTACGTCCCGAAAAGGTATGGAACAGAAGCTCAGATACCATGTTCCTGCCGCACACCTATGCGCCTGAAACAGGACATTTCCGACCTATCCTTGACGGCGTTAAATCCAGCCGTTTCTATCAGGTCCTCGGCAATGCACAGCGCTCCGCAGACGAGCAGTTCATGGACTCATGGGACAGGTCTTTCAAAAAAGCTAAAGTGCTTTATGAAAACGGCGTTGATATTTCGGAACAGTGCAATAATATGTGCAATATCATGATGACGCGCGATAAGAAAATGCGTGAAATGGTCAAGAAGCACTTCAAACCTGAGGATTATTTCAGCGTCCGCGACCACATGATAGGCACAGGTATGATAGGCGGAAAAGCCTGCGGTATGCTCCTTGCAAGAGCAATAATCAGAAACACCGAGCCTGATATTGATGAAGTCCTCGAACCTCACGATTCCTTTTATGTCGGCTCAGATGTTTATTACACCTACATCGTTGACAATAATTTCTGGGATATGCGTATCAGGCAACGTACAGAAGAAGACTATTTTGCGCTCGCTGACGAATTCGCACAGCAGCTTATGAACGGTCACTTCTCCGATGAAATGCGCGAGCAGCTCAACCGCATTATCGAATACTACGGTCAGGATCCCTATATCGTCCGTTCAAGCAGTATCCTTGAGGACGGCTTCGGCAATGCATTCGCAGGCAAGTATGAGTCGGTTTTCTGCGCCAACAGAGGAACTCCTGAGGAACGCCTTGAAGAATTTGAAAAGGCGATAAAAACAGTTTATGCAAGCACCATGAGCCTTTCAGCTCTCGATTACAGAAAAAGACGCGGACTTGATAAGCGTGACGAGCAGATGTCACTGCTTATACAGCGTGTTTCGGGCTCATACTACGGTGCGTACTATATGCCTTGTGCAGCAGGAGTCGGCTATTCCTACAGTCCATACAGCTTTCTCAAAAGCTCAGACCAGTCCGCAGGAATGCTGCGTCTTGTTATGGGACTTGGCACGTCTGCCGTTGACAGGACAGAGGGTTCATATCCGCGGCTGGTAAGCCTTGATATGCCCGAAAAGACGGTATATTCCAGCTACGCCGATAGGCACAGGTTCTCGCAGGGCAAGGTGGAGGTAATAAACACATCCATTCATGATATGGAGCGGCTGCCGCTCCGTGATATTGAACCCGTAATACCCGAATACCTGCAAAATATCCTTCTCGAACACGACTACGACGCCGAAAGCAGGCTGCGGGAAATGGGACGGAGAGTGTCCTCGACTTTCATTTCCTGCAAGGGACTTGTCAGCAATAAAACGCTCATGTCGCAGATGCAGAGAATGCTTCGCTGCATACAGGACGAGTACGAATATCCCGTGGATACGGAGTTTACCATAAACGTTTCCGACAGCGGCGAATACTCCATTGACCTGCTGCAGTGCCGTCCGTTGCAAGTACTCAAAGACAAAACAGGAGTTACCGTGCCCGACGTACCGCAGGAGCATATCCTCCTTGAAAGCAAGGGAGCTTCAATGGGGCTTTCCAAAGCTTCAAAGCTTGATATTATCGTCTATGTTGATCCTGTTGTGTACTACAATATGCCATACGCCGAGAAGAATTCCGTTGCGAAGATGATCGGCAAAATAAACTGGCATTACTGCAATCAGGGCAAACACATGATGTTGATGGTTCCCGGCAGAGTAGGAACATCATCTCCTGAGCTTGGCGTACCTACGGCGTTTTCTGACATAAGCGAGTTTGACGTCGTATGCGAAATGGAAGAAGCACGGGCAGGCTATAATCCCGAGCTCTCCTACGGCAGCCATATCTTTCAGGACTTAGTCGAAGCTGAGATACTATATACGGCTGTATTCAATAACAGCAAAACTCTGCATTTTGCTCCCGAAAAATTCAGAGGTCTGCGGAATATGCTTGAGGACATCGACGAGAACAGCAAGCTTGAAGATGTTATCGGAGTTTACGACGTAAAAAGGTGCAGATGCGAGCTGTATAATGACATCAAAAACGAACATTTACTTATAACTATTTAAAGCAATGGAGCTTCACTTTTGTGGAGCTCCTTATATTTTGGAGTGAAAACATTGAAACTTGTATTTCCGCCCATAGGGGCAAGAATCATGAAATCTGCAATTGCAGTCGGGTTATGTATGCTTGTATATTTCGTAAGGACACTTCTGCCAATTGAAAACGGCATACCGTTTTATGGTGCATTAGCAGCTTTGTGGTGTATGCAGCAGTACAACGACACAACAAAGACAAATGCGGTACAGCGTTCTGTTGGAACACTTATCGGTGCGTTATACGGACTTGTATTTTTATTGCTGTTCCGTCGGATAAATGTTACTGTTCCGATGATAGTATATATATCGGCAAGTGCAGTGATAATCCCGGTGATATATACAACTGTTGTTCTGAATAAACGAAACGCTTCTTTTTTCTCCTGCGTGGTATTTCTCAGTATTGCATTGACACACTCATTCGACAGCAATCCATATATTTTCGTGCTGAACAGAGTTATTGATACCTTTATTGGAATAATTATCGGTGTAACAGTCAACGATTTCCGTCTGCCGATAAAACACGATACTGATAATCTATATGTAAGCGGAATTGACGATGTGCTTGTTTCCGCAGGACATTCTGCCGCATACAGCAAGGTGGAGCTGAACAGGCTTATCCGAAGCGGCGTGAAGTTCACAATATCCACTGTACGCACACCTGCTGTGCTTATGGACATAATGAAAGGCGTGGAATTACAATTGCCTGTTATTGTCATGGACGGAGCGGCACTGTACGACGTTAAGGAAAATCAATACCTTGAAACGGTATATCTTTCTTCAGATGTATCGTCAGTAGCAGAAATAATCATATCTTCCTGCGGTCTACACTGCTTTGTGAACGTAATGCTTGATTCGACTCTTCTGATATACTACAGTGAGTTCAGGAACTCCGCTGAACAGAATCTTTTTGAGTCTTGCCGACAGTCTGTATACAGAAATTATATCAGTTCAGAATACCGCAGAAGAGATGATAAGGAACGTGTGTTATATTTGACTGTACTTGCTGATAGATTCAGTATTTTCATGCTTGAAGGCAAGCTACGGAAACAGCTTGGAGAATGCATAAGAATAAGTATTTCCGAGTCCGAATTTGAAGGCTTTTTATATCTGAAAGTGTTTTCTCCGCTTGCTACAAAACAGAATATGATGGAGAAACTCAAGGAGTATGCAAAGGCGGAAGATGTCATAACCTTTGGCAGTATCAAGGGACAATATGACGTTTATATCAATGATGGCGGCGGAAACGGAACTGTGAAAAGGCTTAAAAAGATATGCCGCATAAACGGACTGGATCTCAAAGAGATAGAGCTGTAAAAAACAGCCGGCCTCACTGAACAGTGAAGCCGGCTGTTTGATCTATCTTTCCATTTTCCATATCTGAGCTAAATACGGCGGCAGCTCGCTTCCGCCTCCAAAGTCGTGCTTTGAGCCTGTTATAAGCTCGTCTGCCATGCCGCAGCCTGCGTCAAAATGAGCAGTGAACGGCTGAGAATCAGCATTTATCGCAATGAGTATGCGCTCATCGTCACAGCGGCGCTGAATGATACACTGCTTGTTTGTCAGCACAGGAACGCTTATATCTCCGTAGCATAGAGCCTTGCTCTCGCGATGTATCTTTGCAAGCTTTGAAATATAAACTGAAAGCTCATTGTCTATCGGTGCGTCATATGAAAGTCTGAGAGCAGGATCGCCGTCTTTTTTATCACCCTCAGCACCCCATTCGCTGCCGTAATAAATGCATGGAATACCTGGCATTCCGAACATGATCGCATATATCAGCGGCAGATGATCTTTGTTTGACAGTATAGTTGCAACTCTTGAAACATCGTGGTTGTCAACAAAGCTCAGGAGGTGCATACCGCGGTACATACACCAGTTTTCGGGACCGAACTGATTTTTCAGAGAATGGCATATCTCAAACATATTCATGCTGTTGAAGCTTGAATACAGCCCCTTGTAGCACTGATAATTCGTCGCTGAATGAAGCATTTCATTATTTACAAACTGCGAGTAATCTCCGTGAAGGAGCTCTCCTATCAGCACAAAATCCTCTTTCAGTCCGCTTGTAAAGCTGCGAAGCCTCTTCAGAAATTCCTTATCGAGACAATATGCCACATCGAGTCTCAGACCGTCGATGTCAAACTCGTCTACCCAGCCCTTTATGCAGGAGAAGATATGCTCAACGACTTCATTGTTCCAGAGGTTCAGCTTGACAAGGTCGAAGTGTCCCTCCCAGCCCTCATACCACAATCCGTCATTGTAGTTGGAGTTGCCGCCGAAGTTTATATGGAACCAGTCCTTATAGCGTGAATTCTCGCGGTTACGGAGTACGTCCTGAAATGCCCAGAAACCTCTGCCTACGTGATTGAAAACGCCGTCAAGCACGACCTTTATGCCCCTTTTGTGAAGCTCTGCACATACCTGTGCAATAAATTGTCCCCCAAAAAGTAGACAGTAAAAATGCACCCACCCTGCAATAAATGAAGCGCAGGTAACTGTTATTGAGAAAATCCCAATTTGCAGACAGTGAATCTGCATCGTGGACACTGAAAATG
>Ga0255347_1007511_pt1 | contig 11321 bp, 11 predicted proteins | sample wastewater_treat_2_FD_192479 | JGI IMG/M metagenome (GOLD analysis project Ga0255347, IMG submission 192479) | Wastewater microbial communities from Lulu Island WWTP, Vancouver, Canada - plant24 | ecosystem: Engineered > WWTP > Wastewater > Unclassified | place: Canada: Vancouver, British...
CGTTCATATACAAATTAAAATAGATAAACAAAAGTAAATATTATTCCTTATTATAATTATGTATAATGTAGTTTTTTCAAAATATGATAAACAGCAGGACAAACTGAAACATTTTCTTTTGTAATTCGGGTAAGTTGTTCAAATCGGCGGCGGTCTGTATGGGGATATTCGCGACAAGCACGAGGACGATATTCATAAACCGAACAATAATTATCAGGCATTAAAAAAGGACAAGGGCTTTGAGTAAACATATATAACCCATCACTGTCTAAAGTAAAATATTGTTCAACTAATTGTGATGGTTTTAATTTTAGATGTTTAGATAATCGTTGAATATCGGTATCGGTAATTCCGGGACTCAAAGTTTTACAACAATTAGCACAATCTAAACAATTAATTGTTTCAAATATTTCTATATGTAATTTGTGTACAATTGCGTCTAAATTTTTTGGAACTTTTTTTTTGATTTGTGTTAAATAAGCTGAAATATCAGCATTGTTAATAGGTTTTGGAAGATTCAAAAAATCTGACACAATTTTTTTGGAATTCATACGCTTTGCATAAAAAAATATATGCAAAAGTAGCGGTATTTGAATAAATTTAAAATTTAATAAAAATTTATCATGAAAAAATATATGATATTCAATTTTTGTGTATTTTTGGCAGTGGAAGGGAGAGGTGTCCGAGTGGTTGAAGGAGCACGCCTGGAAAGTGTGTATGCCGCCTGAAACGGCATCGAGGGTTCGAATCCCTCTCTCTCCGCGTAAGATTAGAAAATAATAAAATAGAATATAAATTAAAAACTAAACATTAATTAAAATAACAGTACATTATGAAAAAGTTATTTGCACTTTTAGCGGTTATTGGACTTTTAAGCGTAACCGGTTTTTCACAAGAAACAAAACAAGAAGTTACCACCAAAGATTCTGTAACTGCGGTTGATTCAACAAAAACAGCTGCTGCGGCAGAAGAAAATGCAGGACCTGTTCAAGAAAAAGGATTACACCAAGTAATTAAAGAAAAATTTATTGAAGGTGGTGCCGGATTTATGGCATTTGTGGTTTTATGTTTGATTTTAGGTCTTGCAATAGCTATAGAGCGTATTATTTACCTTAATCTTGCAACAACAAATACAGAAAAATTATTGAAAAAAGTTGAAGATGCATTACAATCAGGAGGAAAAGAAGCAGCTTTAGAGGTTTGCAGAAATACTCCCGGTCCTGTGGCAAGTATATTTTATCAAGGTATAAGCCGAAGCGACGAAGGTGCTGAAATAGTTGAAAAAACAGTTGTTTCATACGGAAGTGTTCAAATGGGATTACTTGAAAAAGGATTAACTTGGTTATCATTATTTATTGCATTGGCACCTATGTTAGGTTTCATGGGTACTGTAATTGGTATGATTGAAGCGTTTGATGCTATTGCTATAGCAGGTGATATTTCTCCGGCATTAGTTGCAGGTGGTATTAAAGTAGCACTTATTACAACTGTTGGTGGTTTGATAGTAGCTATGATTCTTCAAGTATTCTATAACTATTTATTATCTAAAGTTGATGCATTAACTACTGATATGGAAGATGCTTCTATTTCACTTGTAGATATATTAGTAAAATATAATGCGAAAAAATAAATATAATAACCGGTTCAATACATATTGAACCGGTTTGTATATATACACTATCGTATAAACTAAAAAAAATATATTCCGATGAATTTCAATAAATTATTTAAAATAGTGTCTATTTCATTATTTGCTATTGCAATAATAGCAAGTGTAATGTATATAGGAGCAGCTTCTAAAAAGAATTGTTTTGCATGTAAGTTGCCGGTATGTGAAAAAGTAGATGCAAAAGGCGAAAAATATTTAGCACCTGCCGATGAATGCGCCATGACTTACAATGAAATTAAGAAAATGGAGCAAGAAACTATGCAGCGTAATAAAGATTTTGGAACAAACGATCCGGTTGAAATTTCAGAATGTTCGAAAGAATGTTTAAATTATGCCGGTAACTTTATGATGTTTACTATTGTAATTACTATAGTTGCTATAGTATTAGCTCTTTTATTTTCAGTATATATGCTTATAGTTGATACTAAAAAAATTAAAGGTGTATTGATAGGTGTTGGTAGTATAGGTCTTATAACTCTTATTTCTTACCTAATGTCATCAGATTCAATTCCTTCAATTTTAGGGTATTCAAATGTTATTACTATAGGTGAAGTAAAAATGGTTGATACTATGTTGTTTATGACATATATATTATTAGCAATATCAATTATTAGTATTCTCTATACAAGTATTGTAAAAATTATTAAAAAATAAATAGTAACGTAACGGTTGAGAATAGTACGTTAGATATCTAAAATTTAAAACATTATGGCTCGAAGATCATTACCGGAAATTAATTCAGCATCTATGGCCGATATAGCATTTATGCTTTTAATTTTCTTCTTAGTAGCAACAACTATGGATTCTGATAAAGGTATCTTTCGTGTGTTGCCACCATATATAGATAAACCCGTTCAAGACGACCCTATCAAGGTATTAGATAAAAACTTATTCGTTGTGCTTATCAATAAAGATGATAGACTTATGGTTGAAAAAAAACCTATACATCCTGATGAATTACGAAAAGCATGCAAGGATTTTTTAATCAATATGAATAATGACGAAAATGATAAGGTTTATCCTGAATATAAAGAAGAAACAATAGCCGGATTGGGAACAGTAAAAGTTACTAAAGGTATTGTAAGTATTCAAAATGACCGTGGTACATCATACGATAAATATATTGAGATTCAAAATGAAATAGTTGCGGCTTACAATGAGGTTAAAGACGAGTATTCTATAAAATATTTTCGTAAACCCTTCAAAGAATTGAATGAAGACCAACAAAAGGCTATAAAATTATTGATTCCGCAACGTATTTCTGAAGCAGAACCTAAAAATATTGGAGGAAAATAAACATGGCAAAAATAAGAAAAGGTGGAAAAAAGGTTGCTCCAGCAATTTCAACAGCATCATTACCTGATATTGTATTTATGTTGTTATTTTTCTTTATGGTTAGTACAACTATGCGCGAAAGTACATTGTTAGTTAAAAAGCCACGATTACCAAAAGGAACCGAATTAACAAAATTAGAAAAAAAATCATTGGTTAGTAATATTTATGTTGCACAACCAACTGTTGAATTACAAGCAGTATTTGGTAATCAACCTGTAATTCAGTTAAATGAATCAATTGAAGATGTATCAAAAATTGGTCGTTTTGTTCAATTAGAACGTGAGGCTCGAAATCCTAACGATAGAGATTTTTTGACTATGAATCTAAAAGTTGATTCTAAAACAAAAATGGGGATTATAACAGATATTAAAATGGAATTGCGTAAAGCAAATGCTCTTAAATTAAATTATAGCGCATTGCCTCGTGGTGCAAAACATTAATGAAATAGTAAGAAAAAAATAAAAAAACGAGGTTGTTTCAATTATAAACAACCTCGTTTTTTTTATAGTGAATACGAAGTAAGTTTTCTAAACTGATTTATTCTATCGGTTATTTGTTCTTGTGTTAATTGTTCAATCTGTTCTGTTCCCATTTTTTCTACAGTAAATGATGCCATAGCAGAACCTACAATTAATGCTGCTTTCATTGTTTCAAAATCAGTTTTATTTTGTTGTGCAATATAACCTATAAATCCTCCGGCAAAAGTATCGCCGGCTCCTGTAGGATCTATTACTGTTTCTAAAGGTAATGCTGGTGCACAAAATATGTTGTTGTTGCTAAACAATAATGCTCCATGTTCACCTTTTTTTATAATCACATATTGTGGACCCATGGTCATAATTTTTTTTGCAGCCTTTGGTAGTGAGTATTCTCCCGATAATTGTCGAGCTTCTTCTTCATTTATAGTAATTACATCAACCATTGCAATAGTTTTATGCAATTCATCAAGAAGAATATCCATCCAAAAATTCATTGTATCCATTACAATTAATTTAGGACGTACTTGTAATCGTTCTATAACTTGACGTTGAACTATTGGGCTCAAATTTCCTAACATTACATATTCGGCACGTTGATACGAATCAGGAATTATAGGATTAAAATGCTCTAGTACATTTAATTCTGTAATTAAAGTATCACGTTTATTCATATTGTCGTAATACTTACCAGACCAAAAAAATGTTTTTTCATCTTGTTTGATTTGTAATCCATCGGTTACAACACCGCGTTTTTGTAATTTTTTGATAAATTCTTCGGGGAAATCACCACCAACCACAGCTACAGCATGTGGTGTAGTAAAATATGATGACGAAAAACAGATATATGTTCCTGCACCACCAATAATTTTATCAGTTTTTCCAAACGGTGTTTCTATTGCATCAAATGCAATGCTGCCAACAATGATTGTTTTAGACATAGTATATATTTTTTTAAATAAAAAAAGCCCGGTAAACTACCGAGCTTTGCGGTCCGGACGGGGCTCGAACCCGCGACCCCATGCGTGACAGGCATGTATTCTAACCAACTGAACTACCGAACCTGAATTTTGTGCTGCAAATATAGACATTTTTTTTATTCGCAAAATACTTTCATATATTTTTTTATTTTTTTTATTTCTTTAAAAACTTTCAAATTTTTATAATATTATGTACATTTGGAGGTAAAATTAGGTACAATGGATGCTGCAATTAATATATATCAGGTTTTTACTCGTCTTTTTAATAATAAAAACCAAACAAACAAAGAATTTGGAACAATTGAAGAAAATGGTTGCACTAAGTTCAACGATATTACATCAACTGCTCTTGAACAAATAAAAAAATTTGGAACAACTCATATTTGGTATACCGGTATTATTAGACATGCAACTACTACAGATTATTCTAAATATGGTTTAAGTTCCGACAATCCATATGTAGTAAAAGGAAGAGCAGGTTCTCCATATGCTATAAAAGATTATTTTGATGTGCATCCTGATTTTGCTGTAAGTGTAAAAAATAGAATGCATGAGTTTGAAAAGTTATTAGAACGTACTCATGATGCCGGATTAAAATGTATAATTGATTTTGTACCCAATCATGTTTCGCGAGAATACAAATCAGAAAATTTACCTGCAGGGTGCTCTGCGTTAGGGAGTTATGATGATACGTCTTTAGCATTTTCACCAAGTAATAATTTTTATTATATTCCGAATCAGGAATTACATTTACCAGAAGAAATAAATTTTCCATATACGCACAATGCTCCTAAATATAATGAAATACCGGCTAAAGTTACCGGAAACGATGTGTTTTCTGCATATCCATCTATTACCGATTGGTATGAAACGGTTAAATTAAATTATGGAATAGATTATCAAAATTTGTGGCAAGAGCATTTTGAAGAAATTCCTGATACATGGGTCAGAATGCTTGAAGTTCTTGAATTTTGGACAAAAAAAGGTGTTGATGGCTTCCGTTGTGATATGGCAGAAATGGTTCCTGTTCGTTTTTGGGGCTGGGTGATTCCTCAAATTAAACAATTGAATCCTGAAATTATTTTTATTGCTGAAGTATATAATCCTGAAGAATATCGAAATTACTTATCTCGTGGAAAATTTGATTATTTATATGATAAAGTTGGATTATATGATATTTTACGTTTGATAATTGAAGGAGTAGGCTCTGCTAAATATGTTAGTGATTGCTGGAAAACGCATGATGATATAACATCAAAAATGCTTCGGTTTCTCGAAAATCATGATGAACAACGAATAGCTTCTCGTTTTTTTGCTAATAATGCCGAAGCAGCTAAGGCTTCAATGGTATTGGCCGGCACTATGGATAGAGGTCCTCTTATGATATATTTTGGTCAAGAAATTGGCGAAAAAGGTATGGATAAAGAAGGATTTAGTGGAATAGATGGAAGAACAAGTATTTTTGATTACTGGAGTTTGGTAGAATACAATAAATGGGTAAACGGAGGCAAATTTGATGGTGCTAAATTATCTGATGAACAAAAAGAACTTCGTGATTTTTATAAATCTTTGAATTGGTTGCGATTAAATCATGAAGCTATACATAGTGGGTTGTTTTATGATTTAATGTGGAAAAACTATAATGGTAATTTAGATTCCGATAAAATTTTTGCTTTCTTACGATATACGTCAAATCAAAAGATGCTTATAATTATTAATTTTGATATGCATCAAACTCATACTTTTAGATTGTTTATAGGTGAACATGCATTAGAAACTATGAATTTTAAAAAGGAAGGAAAAATGAAGCTAAAAGAAGTGTTTGAAGCTGATTTTACTGACGAGTTTCCTATGCAGGAAGTTTTAGAATTGGGTATTCCGTTTTCAATTCTTCCAAATTCTGCCTTAGTATTTGAGTTATCATAAGTTTTTCAATGAAATTACAAATTGCTTTTTCTTCGTGTCCAAACGATACGTATATATTTGATGCTTTAGTACATAAAAAAATTGATACACAAGGAATTGATTTTGAATATACTATTGCTGATGTAGAAGAATTAAATCAAAAGGCATTATCAGCAACTTTCCATATAACCAAAATAAGTTATTTTGCTTATGCTCATTGTTTCCAAATCTATCAAATTTTAGATGCCGGCAGTGCTTTAGGATATGCTAATGGTCCATTGTTTATTTGTCAAAAAGGAAAGGAACAGACAATAAATGCTGAGTCTACTATTATGTTACCCGGAAAATATACTACAGCTCATGTGTTATTTTGTATGGCATATCCGGAGTATGTCAATAAGAAATTTGCTGTATTTTATGAAATAGAACAAGCTATAACAAATGGCACCGCCGATGCCGGTGTTATTATACATGAAAATAGATTTACCTACGCACAGCGTGGATTTTCATGTATATGTGATTTAGGTACAGCATGGGAACAACAAACAAATATGCCTATACCTCTCGGTGCTATTGTAATACATCGTTCCTTACCCGAAGATATTAAACAAACGGTCAATATTCTTATTCGCAAAAGTATTGAATTTGCTCGTGTGAATCCTTATGAATCACAACCGTTTATTGATGCAAATGCTCAAGAAATGGAAAGTGACATAAAAAAACAGCATATTAATTTATTTGTAAATGATTTTAGTATAGATTTAGGGTTGGTTGGAAAACAAGCAATTTCTACTTTGTATGCAAAAGCCTTCGAATACAAATTAATTCCAGAATTACCACGCACTATTTTTTTGAATTCTCCTCAGTTGTAATTGTTCAATAATAACAATACAAAATACAATAAGCACATACAGAATAATAACTTTTTGTAAAGAAATGTGCATTTGTATAGTAGAATATGGTAATTGAGAAATTACATATACTATATGTTGTAAATAAAAAGCTACAAAGTCAATACATGAAAATATATAAGTGCTTATGTATGGAATTGAATAACAACAAATACATATAATAACACCCGATAATAAAACAAATGCAATTGGAATAGCACATATATTGGTAAGTAAACTATATGTTGGTAAAAATCCAAAATAATACAAAGAGATTGGTAGAGTGGTAATTTGTACAGCTATACTTACGGCTATTATGCTCCATATATATTGAATAGTGCTGATTTGTATATGAGGAAATATTGATTGTATTTTATTCCCAAAATATACAATGCCAATAACAGCAGCATATGATAATTGAAAACCAATATCAAAAAGTGCTAGAGGATTTAGTATGAGCATTATGAAAGCTGCGGCAGCTAATGTATTGTATGTTGAAACTTTTCGATTAAGAATTATTGAAGTGCAGAGTAATGAAAACATACATGCAGCTCGCGTTACCGAAGGACTTAAGCCTGTAATACATGCATATATCCAAATGCAAATAACACAAAGTAAGGTTTTAATCCATGTTCGTTTGTAAATAGGTAGTATTTGCAATACTTTCATTATTATAATTGCTATAATTCCTACATGTAAACCAGAAACGGCTAAAATATGCATAGCACCAGCTTTCATAAATTCTTGTTTTGTGTCTGCTTGTAAGTAGGTTTTGTTTCCAAAAATAAGAGCTGCAAGTAGTTCAAAGTTTTGTGTTTGCAAATTTGAATCATGTAATATGTGAAGTATATTATGTTGAATAGCAAAACTGATGCTTTGAATAGAAGATGTAAAACCAATTTTTTTCCACATATTGCCGCCAATATATGCTGTAGAAAAGATGTGTTTATTGGCAGTATATGCTTGATAATTGAAGAGTTGTGTTGTGTCTTGTACAATAGGTTTAAAAATAGCAGTGCATTCTATAATATCACCATACATAAGTTTTTGCGAAGCAGTGTCTTTTGCTATGTATATTATTGCTTTATGTATACTACTATCGTACATAGTAATTTCTGCAGAATATGTTTTTGATTTTTCAGAAAGAGCTGATGTAATTTGAACTGTAACAGTATGTTTACCTATTATTGCTTTATATTTTGAATTGTGAATAATGGTAAGTAACATTCCAAATAACACAAACCATACAAAATATGCTACAAGTTGATAGGGCTTTTGTAAATAATACAAAGCAATACAAAGACACGTGTTAAGAATAAAAAATGTAATAAGTGTTTGACTAATAGATATATTATACAAAGAAGTTATTACAATACCACAAAGTAGGGCTGTGGTTATAAATACAAAAGGAACTCGTGAAATTGAAATTTCAAGGTTTTTACGAAAAAAAAGCATCACTTTGTACAAATGGTTTGTGTTGTGATGCAAATATAATCAGAAAATTAAGGATTATAAAATTTTATTTTGTAATTCACAGGAACTTTACCTTTTTCAATATTGTGTAAACGTGCTTGCAATAATCTTTTTTTGAGAGGATTTATTCGGTCTACAAATAATTTTCCTTGCAAGTGGTCATATTCGTGTTGAATAATTCGGGCACAAATGCCTGTAAAATCTTCTGTTTTTTTAGTGAATGTTTCATCAAAATATTCGAGTGTTACAATAGATTTTCTTTGTACGTCTTCACGAATACCCGGAACACTTAAGCATCCTTCATTAAAATACCATTCTTCACCTTTTTCTTCTAATATGGTAGGATTTATAAATACACGTTTAAAGTTTTCGGCTTCCGGGTAATCTTCAACCATAGAACTTGCATCAATTACAAATAAGCGAATTGCTAAACCTATTTGTGGAGCAGCAAGACCAACACCGTCTGAAGCTTCCATGGTTTCAAACATATTTGCTATAAGTTCTTGTAATTGAGGATAATTTGCATCAATATTTTGAGCAACTTTTCGTAATACCGGATGTCCATATGCAACTATAGGTTTTATCATAACATATTATTTTTTTGTTCTAAATACGACTGTAATATAATAGTCGCACTAATGGTATCAATCATTTCTTTATTTTGTCGTTTTATTTTTTTTACGCCACTATCTATTAGTGTTTGTTGCGCAATAGATGACGTAAAGCGTTCGTCAACGTAGGCAATAGGCATAGCGGGAAACGTTTTACGAAATTGTTTTTCAAATATATCGACATATTTTGCATTATCTGAAGGTTCGTTTCTTAATGTTTTTGGCTTTCCAAGTACAACTAATTCTACAGATTCTTGTGTAAAATATGTTTCTAAAAATTGTAATAATTCATGAGAACGTACGGTGGTAAGAGACGTTGCAATAAGTTGTAAATTGTCTGTTACAGCAATTCCGGTTCGTTTTGTTCCATAATCTAAAGCAAGAATTCGTGCCATTATTTTTTTTACAAAAGTAATGTATTACCTTGAAACTAAAAAATATGATGCATTTTGTGTTCTTTGAGAAAAGAATGTCCAAAAATTATTGTGCAATCTTCATTTCATCAATTAAATATCCTGCACCGGCAAATTTATCAATTACAAATAATACATATCGAATATCAACAGCTATACATTTTTGAAGATGAGGCTCATAAATAATATCACCACTCATAGCTTCCCAGTTGCCATCAAAAGCAATACCTATCAATTCTCCTTTGGCGTTCATTACCGGACTGCCCGAATTCCCACCTGTAATGTCATTATTGGTTGTAAAACATACCGGTAAATTGCCTTGTTTGTCAGCATATTTTCCATAATCTTTAGATTGATATAATGCTTTAAGTTTTGGAGAAACTTCAAATTCTTCGTTTTTAGCATCTTCTTTTTCTATAACACCGGCAAGTGTAGTATAGTGGCTATAGTGCACGGCATCACGTGGTTTGTAGTCTCCTACATAGCCATAGGTTAGTCGTAATGTTGAATTTGCATCTGGATAAAACAGCGAATCAGGTTTGAATTTCATAAGTGCATCTACATATAGTTGATTTGCCTTGTCAAATTCATATGATTTTAAGTATGCTTGTATTTGGAAGTAAGCAGGGAATGTGTTTTTGAGCAATTCAAATGCAGGATCTTTTAAAAATGTTTTTACCAAAGGTTTATTTACAAAAGCACGAATTTTTTCTTCATCGGCAAAGATTGATTTTGCATATAGTTGGTCGGCATATTTAGTAAAATTTCCTTTGTATTTTTTTTGAACTGTAGTAAAATATCCCGGATGAAAACCATCGGGTACTTTACTTTTGTATAGTTGAGACATTGCTATAAATTGAGCTTTATCAACTTGTATATCATAATTTTTGAAATGTTCAGTAATTTTTTCTTGCAATTCTGCCGAGGCTATTTTTATTTGTACAGCATCGCCCGATGACACAGCTTCTAAAAACGAAAGGCATTCATAGGTAAACATAAACAACTCCGGAGCATTCAATAAGCCTACATTCATAAAATTAGATGCATATTTTGCAATATTTGAAGTACTGTAAAATTTGTTTATATCAGAAAATATTGTTCCGTATTCTTTCTTCCTTTGAGCATCGGCATTTATCCATTCTAGTAATTCTTTTTCTTGTGCCATTTTTTTGCTCACTACTTCCAAAGCTACAATTCCTTTATTTTGTCCAATGGCATATTTCCAGTAATTACTCATTTGATCATATTTTGCTGCATATTTTATTTTTATGGCAGTACTTGAGTTCATATATTGTTTGTATACATCAAGCATTGTATCACCTATAGCAATTATGGCAGCGTTATTAAATGTATATAATCCTTCAATGCCGGTAGCTGTTTTGTATCGGTCGGTACTACCTGGGAATCCCATAACCATAGCATAATCGCCATTGTTGTATCCTTGCAACGAAACAGGTAAAAAATATCGTGGAGTAAGCGGTATATTATCTTGTGAATAGGTTTTGGGTTTGTTATTTGTATCACTGTATATTCGTAATACACAAAAATCGCCTGTGTGTCGTGGCCACA
>Ga0255347_1007515_pt1 | contig 11314 bp, 9 predicted proteins | sample wastewater_treat_2_FD_192479 | JGI IMG/M metagenome (GOLD analysis project Ga0255347, IMG submission 192479) | Wastewater microbial communities from Lulu Island WWTP, Vancouver, Canada - plant24 | ecosystem: Engineered > WWTP > Wastewater > Unclassified | place: Canada: Vancouver, British...
TGTTACCTCCCTTTCATTTTTTTCCTTATTTCCCAGCTGTGTTTTTTTGGCAAGAAAAATTGTGAAGGATGAGAGAGTGGTTTTATAGTTCTTAGTTCGTAGTGCGGGAGTGCAAAGTTTTTTTTCGTTGATTGAATAAGAGAACACAGATAACTGGCTTGCCTTGATTAACTGGATTTGTTTTTTACGCGCTTTTTTTATAATTAGCGAAGAACTAAGAACAAATTAGAAATCCTTATTTTTGGGCTGCGAATTCTGCGTAATCTGCGTAATCTGCGGGAAACAATTATTTTTATCTGTGTAATCTGTGAGCAGCTACATTTTTTGTCATACTCCTAAAAAATAACTTGACTTAAGTTGCCTCTACAAAATAGAATAAAAAAAAGAAATCAAGTGAGGTGATTATGCTAACCTATACTGAAATTCGTTATAATGCCAGAGAATATTTAAAAGGGAAATGGAACAATCCCTGTGCGTTGATAATTCTTGTTTTATACCTGATTAATGGTGGATTATCTTTAATTCCTTATCTTGGTTCGGTTGTTTCTTTCCTTATTTTAGGACCTTTTTCTTTGGGATTAGCCATAGTTTTTCTTAAATTAGTTAGAGGTGAAGAAGTTAATGTAGAATTGATGTTTGCCGGATTCAAGGATTTTACCCGTAGTTTAACGGCAGGATTATTAATCTTCATTTATGTGTTTTTATGGACTTTGCTTTTAATTATTCCTGGAATCATTGCTTCATTTTCCTATGCAATGACTTTTTTCATAATGGCGGATAATCCCAATATTTCAGCTAATGAAGCAATTAAAGCCAGTAAAGAAATGATGAGAGGCCATAAAACAGACCTTTTTTTGCTGGATCTTTCTTTTATTGGTTGGATATTACTTAGTGTCTTATCGTTCGGCATAGGTTTCCTGTGGTTAGGCAGTTACATTTACACTGCCAATGCAATTTTCTATCATGAAATCAGAGTGGAAGAAGCATCTCAGGTTATAATTGAAGCCCCTTATGAAGAACAAACTGTTCCTCCTCCTGACATAGAAGAATAAATCGTTCAATTATTTCTTAAGCGATTTATCCGTTTTTTCCCGAAAAAGGGAAAGCAATGCCTTAGGCAAAGGTACAGTCCTTTTTTCCACCACAAAAAACAAAGGAATAAAACTTAGCCAACGCATAATTCCACCTACACCGAAAATCACCTGTTCCGGTTCTAAAATCCTTTTACCAATTGTGAGTGAGGAAGGATAAAAAATACCACAGGCAAGGGTTGAAAACATCATTGCCAAGCCGGTTATGGCTCCGTAAATTCCCGAATAAACCTGTTCTTTCCCTTTTTCAGCTACGGAAAGAATAAAATTGGTAGTTATAATTCCTGCTCCAGCCCACATAAAACCCGAACTTAGTGCTTCCAGCCACAAAATGGAATAGTTTCCGGCACTGGTAAAAAGCCACAACATAGGATTTAATCCTCCCAAGGCAATACAAATCTGCATAGCTGTTTTATTGCCATTTTTATCTATAAAGCGACCCCAGAATTGATAAGATAAAAGTGAGGAAAACACACTCAAAGTATTATAGATTTGGATTTCAAACAAGCTCATAGAAAGTTTCTTCATCATAAAAGGTCCCCAAAAAGGACTGCCTACACCAATAGCTAACATCCACCAAATACCAAAAACGGAAAGCAGACGGAAGTTTTTATCTTTAAAAGGAGCTGAATAACGTTCCCGTAAACGCTGTTCCGGAACAGGACGCAAGGGTCTTTCAGGTTGACGGTTCAGAAAAAATAAACCAATTAAACCAATAAGAGAAGCAAACACAAAAACCCCGGCTAAAAACCAGGGCTGATTTTGAGGAAGAAAGAATTTTTCTGCTCTCAAAAGCTTTATGTAGCCAAGTTTGAAAGCACCTTTGGCGGATTCAAAAAGGTCTATATGAAAACTGACTATATAACTTACTATCAATCCTATTCCAATCAAAATTTGATTGCGCTTGGAGAAAAAGCGTCCCCGAATGGAAAGAGGAATCAAATCACTTATCCAGGCAATCCAGATATTTGCTCCCAAGGATTGTAAACCTGCACTAAAAAATAGCAGTATAAGCACAAACCAGATTCCCTGTAAATGATTATTAAACAATAAAGACAGACCTAAAAAGATAGTCAAAAACCTGCCTATAGCAGTAATTTTAATACAGGCAGATTTACGTTCCTTCAGTTTATGAGTAATAGCTACTCCCAAAGGTTGCCAAAGAGCAGAAACCTGTCCTATAGCGCTTAATAAACTGTAGTGCATTGGTGAAGCACCCAAAATTACCATCAGCTTTACAATAAAGGAAGAACCGATTGCAGACAGATTACCGTAAATCTGAGCAAAAATACCTTCTGTTATAGAGGTCTGAAAACTAATTCTAAGACGACTATGTTTCTGCTTTTCATCTATGTTGCGCATTTTTTTATACTCATATTATTCATTATATGGAGGTGGTTGTTCTTGTCCAGAGAATTTACACTACGAGGAATATTAAATAGTGAAAAGTGAAATTAGGTATTTGGTTTGCTGAATTCAGATTCGCCATAAATTGAGAGCATTGATTTTTCAGAGTTTTGCGGACTCTTTGGCGAAGAATGAATTTGCCTACCTATTTTTCCTAAACTGCATTGTTTTCGGATAAACTAAATGTCTTTACAATCTGAAAACTATACCCAATGGAAAATAATTACTTTTTTAATCCCAAAACCGGAGCTGTCAATTATAACAGCTCCGGCAAGGTTTTTTTATCTTATATTTGTTTTATTATTGACTTTCCCGGGAAATAAGCTGCCTCTCCTAATTCTTCTTCAATGCGTAGGAGTTGATTATATTTTTCAATTCGTTCGCTGCGGGAAATGGAACCGGTTTTGATTTGACCTGTATTTAAAGCAACAGCCAAATCAGCAATAAAAGTATCACCTGTTTCACCGCTACGGTGACTTACAACGGTTGTCCAACCTGCTTTATGAGCCATATTTATGGCATCTATGGTCTCAGTAACGGTTCCGATTTGATTCAATTTAATTAAAACACTATTGGCGATATTATCTTTAATGCCTTTAGCAATAATTTTGGGATTGGTAACGAAAACATCATCACCTACAATTTGAATTTTACTGCCCAATTTGGCATTCATTTTTTTCCAGCCAGTCCAGTCATTTTCTGCCAAGCCATCTTCAATTGAGCAAATAGGATATTTGGCAATCATACTTTCGTAATATTTAATCATTGCATCGCTGCTAACTTTTTTTCCTTCAAAAAGATACTTACCATTCTTATAAAAACTGCTGGCAGCAGCATCAATAGCCAGGTAAATATCTTTTCCGGGAATGTAACCTGCTGTCTTAATTGCCTCTACAATTACAATAAAGGCCTCTTCATTGGATGCAAGATTAGGTGCAAAACCACCTTCATCTCCAACGGAAGTTACTAAACCGCGTTTTTTAAGAATTGCCTTCAGGGAGTGAAAAACCTCAGCATTCATTTGTAGCGCTTGTTTGAAACTTTTTGCACCCAAAGGCATAATCATAAATTCCTGAATATCAACATTGTTATCTGCATGGGCGCCACCATTGAGAATATTGCTCATTGGTACAGGAAGGGTTTTGGCATTAACACCTCCCAGATAACGATATAAAGGAATATTCAATTCCAAAGCGGAAGCTCTGGCAACAGCCATAGAAACAGCTAACATAGCATTAGCACCCAGTTTGGCTTTATTAGGAGTTCCATCCATATCAATCATAATTTTATCAATTTGACCCTGCAATAATGAATCAGTTCCCCATAATTCATCACTTATATTGTCTATATTGCTAACTGCTTTTAAGACACCTTTGCCTCCATAGCGTTTTTTATCGCCATCACGAAGTTCTATGGCTTCGCGTTCTCCGGTAGATGCACCACTGGGAACTGCTGCTATTGCCATAATCTCACTATCTAAATGAACTTCTGCTTCCACTGTTGGATTTCCGCGTGAATCTAAAATCTCGCGTCCGATAATGTAAAGTATGTCTGACATTTTTTCCTCCTGTTTATTTTTAATCCTCATATACTGAATAAGGTTTTTTTGGCAAGGAAAATTTGGGAAGACGAGATAGAAAGTAGAAAGGTCTTAAGGTCTTGAGGTGCAAAGATCTTAAGGTCTTTATTTCTTTACTTCTCAACCCTCTAAACCTTCTAAACTCTCTAAACTTTCTCAACCCTCTAAAAACTTTCTCAACCCTCTAAACCCTTTATCCGTCATTTACGATGTTAAATATGTGTTTCACTTTTTCACTTTTCCCCTTCACCTGTTAACCTGTTATCCTATTCCACCTTTTCTGCTATTTTATCATAACAACTTGAGAGAGAATGAAATACAGCGCTTGTGTTTCATAGAATATAGACAAGGGATTTTGTGTTGCATAAAACACTAAAGATGAGGCACAAACACTCTATATTATTTATTTATTGTTAGTTATACATTTATTTAACAATGTTATAAAGAGCTTTGAACTTAAACAATCCTGGCATTTGTCCTCTGCTCTTTTGTATTTCTGTCACGATTTTCTCATTTTTTAATATATTTACTATTCTTATGATGGTTGCTTTAGGAATCATTGAAGCTGTGGAAAGACCGTTAATACTGAAAAGAGGTGATATAAAAAGCGCATCAGTCAGTTGCATTGAATATTTAGAACCGGTAATTTCAGGAATTGTAATTTTCATTTGATCATACAAATTTTGGATAGCTCCTGCTTTTTCAATATTCATTTTTGCCTGTTCAATAACTGCTTTCAGGAAAAAAGAAATCCATCCGTTCCAGTCATTTTTTGCAGTAATATTATTTAGGTGCTGATAATATTCATCTCTATGTTTTTCCAGGTAAGTGCTTAAGTAAAATACCGGCTTGCTTATGATATTTTTATAGAACAGAAAGAGAGGGATGAGAATTCTTCCTATTCTTCCATTTCCATCCAGGAAAGGGTGGATTATTTCAAATTGTGCTTTGATTATTGCCAATTGAACGATTGTATCTTTTTCTTCATAATGGATGTATTTTTCCAGATTATCCATAGCAGGCATCACCTCTTCGGGAGAGGGAGGGATATAGGTTGCCTGGGAAATATCTGCACCTGGAGGACCAATGTAATTTTGAACTTTTCTAAATTCTCCCGGAGTTTTATTCATTCCTCTAACGCTGTTCATCAAAATGGAATGGACATCTTTGATCAAATTTAAGGATAGAGGTATGGATTTTAACCGCTCAACTGCATAATTAATTGCTTCCCGATAATTTAATATCTCTTGAATATCAGCATTTCTTTCAGGAGATAGTACCATTTTAGGATTTGCTTCATAGCGCAAGACCTCATCCAAGGTTGCCTGTGTGCCTTCAATTTTAGAAGATAAAACTGCTTCCTGAGTAGTGAGAGGCGATAAAAACAGATTGGGATTTACTATTGTTTGTAACATCCCTTCATATTTACCTAACAAATTATGGGCTTGGCTAATAAAACTTATCTGTCTTTCCCAATCAATACAGGAAAGAGGAAGCTTTTCTGGCTTAAAAGGTTTCATCTTGTTTTTCCCATACTTAAAATTCTATAATTGCTTTCTTATTTAATGATAAGTTATTGTCAATGTTTTTATTAGTTGAGAGGTCTGAAGGTCTGGAGGAGGAAAAGTCATAAGTCGTCACTGCCTTTAATAATTTTACACATCTCACGAATTTATTTGGCAGTGAGGACTCATAACGATTTAGCACGCAGATTTCGCGAATTTTATTATAATAATTTTGCCTTTTCTTTTTCTAGCCCGTGTTTCACTTTCCACTTCAACCGTTCATCCAAAAAGGGCTTTTCCTTTTCGGAAAAGCCCTTTTCTTTATTTTAGACGGGATTATATTAATACATATCAGCCATATTAGGATTGGGCATAGGGACAGCTGGCTCAGGTTCTTTAATATCGGTAATAATGCATTCCGTAGTTAACATCAAACCGGCAATGGAAGCAGCGTTTTGGATAGCTGAGCGAACAACCTTAGCGGGGTCAATAATTCCGGCTTTGAAGAGGTCTTCAAATTGTCCATTGATAGCATTGAATCCCATATGGATATCGCGAAAGCTCTTCAGTTTTTCAACAACTACAGCGCCTTCTTCTCCTGCGTTAGCGGCAATTTGATAAGCTGGTTTTTCCAGTGCTTTAGACAAAATATCCACAGCCATTTTTTCTTCGTAGGAAAGGCCTTTTAATTGTTTTAGGGCTTTAGCGGCTTGAATTAAAGTAATTCCACCACCGGGAACAATACCTTCTTCAACAGCAGCCCGGGTAGCATGGAGAGCATCATCTACGCGAGCTTTCTTTTCCTTCATTTCTGTCTCGGTAGCAGCACCGATTCTGAGGACGGCAACTCCGCTGGAAAGTTTGGCAAGGCGTTCTTGCAATTTTTCTTTATCGTAATCGGAAGTTGTCTCTTCAATTTGAGCTCTTATTTGTTTAATTCTACCTTCAATCTCTTCAGGATTACCAGCTCCTTCGCGGATAGTGGTATTTTCTTTTTCCACAATAATCTTTTTAGCGCGTCCCAAATCGCTCATTGTAGCGCTATCAAGTTTTCTCCCCATTTCTTCGGAAATTAAAGTTGCACCAGTTAAAACGGCAATATCTTCCAGCATAGCTTTTCTGCGATCACCGAAACCGGGTGCTTTAACAGCAACTACATTCAGGACACCACGCAGTTTATTCACTACTAATGTGGCAAGTGCTTCGCCTTCAATATCTTCTGCAATAATAAGCAGAGGACGTCCATTTTGGGAAACTTCTTGTAAGATGGGAAGAAGTTCTTTGAGAGCTGTTATTTTCTTGTCGTATAAAAGGATAAAGGCCTCTTCCAGTTCGGCAATCATCTTTTCTGCATTAGTGACAAAATAGGGAGAGATATAACCTCTATCAAACTGCATTCCTTCCACTTTTTCCAAACCGGTATCAATGGATTTTGCTTCTTCAATATTGATAATGCCTTCTCTACCAACACTATCCATAGCTTCAGCAATCAGAGCTCCAATTTCAGGATCGTTATTAGCTGAAATTGCAGCAATTTGTGCAATTTCTTCGCTGCTCTTGATTTCCTTGCTGAATTCCCTTATTTTATCCACTACAACTTTAGTTGCCTTTTCCAAACCGCGTTTCAGATACATCGGATTAACGCCGGCAGTTACATGTTTCAGACCTTCTTCAATAATTGCCTGAGCTAAAATTGTAGCTGTTGTAGTTCCATCACCAGCTGTGTCATGGGTTTTTTCTGCAACTTCTTTGCAGAGTTGAGCACCCATATTTTCGTATTCATTTTCCAATTCAATTTCTTTGGCTATGGTCACACCGTCGTTAGTGATTGTGGGAGAGCCAAATTTCCTGTCCAAAACAACATATCTACCCTTAGGACCAAGGGTAACTTTTACGGCATCAGCCAGTTTATCCACACCGCTTTTTAAACTTGTGCGGGCGTCATGTGCATACTGCATTTGTTTTGCCATCTTGTTTTCCTCCATAATTTTAGTATTTTAATTTTGGTTTTCTTAGCAGTCAATACAATTGAGTGCTAATATTATTATAGCCGAAATTCTGTCAAGCGCAAATTAAAAATTTTTTGTCTTTCGCGCTTATTTTTCTCTTTTCAATGGGACTGTCCCGAAACTAAAACTTAGTTATGAGAGAATAAATATAAAACATTTTAAAGAACAATCTCCTCTTGAGAATATATCTTTGTATACCTGAAAATGGTAAAAAATGGACTTTTTGGAAATTGTGAGACAACCCCGACAGGTATTAACGACAGGTTTCAACCCCGCGAAAAGAGTAAATAAAAACAACATATCTCCTTGTAACAGAAAGAGTTCCGTAGGAACGACAGATATTAACGACGGGTTTCAACCCGGCGAAAAGAGTGTAAATGAACAACATATCTCCTTATTTTAGAAAGAGTTCCGTAGGAACGACAGGTATTAACGACGGGTTTTAACCCGGTGCAAAGAGAGGATAAAAGCAACAAATCTCCTTTTTTCCGAAAGAGTTCCGTAGGAACGACAGATTCTAACAACGGGTTTCAACCCGGTGCAAAGAGCAGATAAAAACAACATATCTCCTTCTTTTAGAAAGAGTTCCGTAGGAACGACAGATACCCAAGATTTTCATTTTAATAATAAAATAACATTTTATAATAATAGTATTTAATTATGGAGTTACCGAATCCCGATTAGCCAAAGGAGAAAAACATTATCATTTACCGCTCTCCGGTTAACTGCTTCGCCTTTAATTTATTATCTTTTTCAGCTTGCTTCATCATCTTATAACAAAGTAACAACCAAGTAACAATTCCCTAACGAGACAACGGAAGTGTTACGGAAGTGTTACGGAGTCGTTACAGAATTTACTATATATCAAGCAAATAACTATCAAGATTTATTAGCTCCGTGAGGAATGGGATAACAGGGATTTTCAAGATATATATATCGGGGAACAGTGGAAAAAGATAGATGGTTGTTTCTTAATTTTTTACGAGGGGCTTACGCCACCATCGCTATCATTGTGTCGCCCTTTGGGGCTTTTGGAAAATGGGAAGAAGAAAAGAAAAAAGAAATCAGGGCTTACATTTTCTGAGGGGCTAACGCCACCATCGCTATCATTGTGTCGCCCTTTGGGGCTTTTGGAAAATGGGAAGAAGAAAAGAAAAAAGAAGTCGGGGCTTACATTTAACGAGGGGCTTACGCACCCATCGCTATCATTGTATCGCCCTCCGGGCTTTTTGGGAAAAGGAAAAGAAAAAAGAAATTAGTGATTGTGTCTTTATTTTTTCGAGGGGCTAACGCACCCATCGCTATCATTGTGTCGCCCTCCGGGCTTTTTTTGCAGAGGGCAGAGAGCTGAGGGCAGAGAGCATCTCAACCTTATCAACCCTCTCAAACTTCTCAACCTTCTCAACTTTCTCAACCTTATCAACCCTCTCAAACTTCCAAACATTCCTGCATTCCTGCTTGTTCAGGAAGGACAATGTATTTTTTGCCAGAAATGGTATTACTTATTTTGGGTTAATTTCTGCAGTTCCTGATAAAGTTGATTGATTTCTTCTTCCGGAATTACCTGATCAAATCCGCTATCTTCAAGTTCTTCAGTTAAGTCAAAAGCGGTTTCCAGAGCATTAAGAGCGTTTTTATAGTCCTTTAATTCGTAGAGGGTTTTGGCATACCAGAGGTAAGCATCGTAATGTTCTTTATTGGTTTCAATTGCCATTTCCAGTGACTTTTTAGCGGCTTCATAATTTCCGCTTTTATAAAGGGCTTCTCCTTTATGACGCCAGGGACAGCTCCATTTTGGTGTTGCTTCGTTCAAAAGATTATAAATATCAATAGCATCGTCATATTTATCCATTTCCAGATAAAGATTTGCCAGGGCAAAGCGTTCGCCGGGTTTCAAATTCTCAATATCCGCTTTTGCCAAATCCATTAGCCGGAGAGATTCCAAATTGCTGATATAGGCAAGATTCAATTTTGCCTGCATTCCGCTTTCACCTTCCTGATCAATTTTGATGAGATAATTAACTGCTTGCTGAAAGGTCTCCAGATTTTGATTTTGCAGGTATAAAGTGACCGGTGATTCTTCTGCAAAACAGAAAGCTAACGCCAACAATCCCAATGTGATAAATACATATTTTTTCATTTTATCAATCCTCATTATTCATAACGGCAAAGATATGCTGTTTGTTCTTGTACTTTTACCCGGAATTTTTTATGGGCAGGAACGGTGAATGTCTCGGTGGAAGTAAATTTTTTCCAAGTTTCTTCTTCGGGTAATTGGACGGTAAGTTCTCCGGAAATAACGGTCATTCTTTCAATTGTATTAGTGCCAAATTCAAATTCCCCAATATCCATTACTCCTACAGTGAAGTTGCCTTGTTCGTTTTGAAAAGCAATGGACTTTACTTTGCCCTCAAAATATTCGTTTACAGTTAGCATTTTTGCCTCCTTAATACTCATTTTTTGATTGCACCATTCTCGCAAAACTTAAATTCCGGTTATAAAAAAGTGGCTCCGGAAGAGGGGTTCGAACCCCCGACCTAGTGGTTAACAGCCACCCGCTCTACCGCTGAGCTATTCCGGAACACATTTCAAGAATACCTAATTTTTAAGGTAGTGATTTTTGTCAATCCCAAATTTTTTTTGTAGCCGGAGCACGCAACACTCCGCCTTTTTAGTGATTTTTTTGCGGAGGAATGGCGTCCTCCGGCTACACTTGGGGAAATGAATTAAATTCGCTATCTATTTTGCCGAGGGTTGTTTTGCCTTAAAGAAAACGCTGGTTACCAGCTCAATGATAAATCCGTATACAACTCCCAAAGCCCAGGTCAGGAAAAATATTCCCCATTTCCCCATACCTGGAACTTGTATGGCCATAGCACTTAAGGAAAAAGGCAAGCCAACAATCAGTCCCATTAAAACTCCATGTAAAAACCAGCCCATTTTCCATGCACTAATTCCAATCACAAAACCAATTAAAACACGGCTTACAAAAATATTGGCAAGCACTTTCTTAGCTAAGGGGTCAGGGCTTACTCCTCCTGCTATTAAGCAGGCAATAATTCCCAATATGATCCCCATTAAAACGGCGATATAAAAACGTTTGGCAGTCATATTAACCTCCTAATACTGTGCTATTTATATTATATAGCAAGAGCAGGGAAAAAGCAAATTATTTTTACAGCTTTTATATAAAATGAATAGTTATCGTCTTGAAAAAGCAGTCAAGTCGTAATATTTTACCTAAATTCTGCTTGTGCAGGAATGACAAACGACTTTTCTTTCCTAATATGATTTATTCTTCAGATAAAGCGATTTCCAGGATGAGGTCTTCTTTATCTTTTTGGGTATCCGCTATTTTATAGGCATTCAAAATAAGTTCTGCTACTTCTTCCGCCTCATTTTTAGAGGCACAATGCACTTCTCCTATTTTTTCTCCTTGTTTTATAGTATCGCCAATTTTAGGATAAAGTAAAGCACCGGCTCCATAATCAAGGGTGTCCGTAACTTTTTTTCTGCCTGCTTTGATATGAACTAAGGCATAGCCAATAGCTCTGCAATCAATTTTATGCACCCAACCACTTTGTTTAGCTATGATAGGATAAATTACAGGTGAAGAGGCAAAAAGGGAATAATCCTCCAGCACTTTTGGTTCTCCCCCTTGAGCAATAATTATTTCCCGGAATTTTTCCAGTGCTTTTCCGCTGACAACTGCTTCATCAATCA
>Ga0255347_1007520_pt1 | contig 11311 bp, 3 predicted proteins | sample wastewater_treat_2_FD_192479 | JGI IMG/M metagenome (GOLD analysis project Ga0255347, IMG submission 192479) | Wastewater microbial communities from Lulu Island WWTP, Vancouver, Canada - plant24 | ecosystem: Engineered > WWTP > Wastewater > Unclassified | place: Canada: Vancouver, British...
CCTTACCGACCTCTCAATCTCCGCAGGTATCGCATTTTTTAAGAGCCTTGATCTCTCCGAGAAAGAGACTGAGATTGCAAGGCAGATACTAAAAGAGATAGAGTCCAGGCTTACATTTCTTGAACGGGTAGGTCTTGGATACCTGACTCTGTCAAGAAGTGCAGGAACACTCTCCGGGGGTGAGGCGCAAAGGATTCGTCTTGCAACCCAGATTGGTGCAAATCTCATGGGGGTGCTATATGTCCTTGACGAACCTTCCATTGGGCTTCATCAGCGGGACAATAACCGGCTCATCGACACACTAAGGCAGCTGCGGGATCTTGGAAACACCCTTATAGTGGTCGAACATGACGAGGATACAATCAGGGCTGCTGACTGGGTGATTGACATGGGGCCTGGAGCCGGGCTTAATGGTGGCGAAATAATCGCAGAAGGAACACCCCATGACATCGAAGAGAATGAACGATCTCTTACCGGTGCCTATCTGTCCGGGCGGATGCAGATAGATGTACCGGAGAAGAGAAGAACAAGTGATCGGTACATCTCCATTACAGGGTGCAGGGAGAATAACCTGAAGAACATCACCGCCAGGATCCCGATGGGGACACTGACCCTTATAACCGGAGTTTCAGGTTCAGGCAAATCCTCCCTGATATATGATACCCTCTACCCTGCCCTGCAAAAAAAAGTGTATAACTCAAGGGTTGACGCAGGAAAACATACGTCAGTCTCCTTCGATGATCCTGTCGACAAAGTAATTGTAATTGATCAGTCACCAATCGGGAGAACACCACGATCAAACCCTGCAACCTATACCAAGGTCTTTGATGAGATAAGAAGCATCTTTGCCGAGACTAAGGAGGCTAAGATGCGGGGATATAAGTCAGGCAGGTTCTCTTTTAACGTGAAAGGGGGGCGCTGTGAAGCATGTCAGGGAGACGGGCTGATAAAAATCGAGATGAACTTTCTGCCCGACGTATATATCGAATGTGAAGAGTGTAAAGGGACAAGATATAACAGGGAGACCCTTGAGGTCAGGTATAAGGATAAATCCATAGCAGACGTTCTTGCGATGAGTGTGGATGAAGCAATAGAGTTATTCTCAGCCATCCCGAAGATAAGGAACAAGCTGCAGACCCTTGTGGATGTGGGACTTGGCTACATCAAGCTTGGGCAGAGTGCAACAACCCTTTCCGGTGGTGAGGCGCAGCGTATCAAACTCACGAGGGAACTTTCAAAACGGGCTACAGGGCAGACGGTCTATCTTCTTGATGAACCAACAACCGGGCTGCATTTTCATGATGTACGAAAGCTTATCCAGGTTTTTTCTGAACTGGTAGCGAAAGGAAACACTGTTATCGTCATTGAACATAATCTCGATGTCATCAAGTCTGCAGATTACATAATCGACCTTGGCCCTGAAGGAGGAGATGCAGGGGGAGAGATTGTTGCAACAGGGACGCCGGAAGAGGTGGCAGGGAATCCAGCCAGCTATACAGGGACTTTCCTTGCAAAAATGCTCCCGGTAAAACCCCCTGAAAATACCAGGAAAAGAACCGTACGAAGAGCAAAAACCTGAACAGTTAAGGAATGATGATTTGGTGGGTATTGATCTTGCCACTATCCCGGAAGATCCCGGATGTTACCAGTTTAAAGATGAGTCTGGAACCATACTATATGTAGGCAAGGCCAAAAATCTTAAAAAACGGGTATCAAGTTACTTTCAGAAGAAGAGTATCGCTCCACGAACAGACATCCTTGTCTCCCTGATCAGGGACATTGATGTGATTGTCACTTCATCTGAAGTTGAGGCATTAATTCTTGAAAGTAACCTGATAAAAAAATACCAGCCAAAATACAACATAGATCTGAAGGATGCAAAAAGTTATGCATTCATTCAGATATCCAATGATCCTTTTCCCAGAATCGGTATTGCCAGGGACAGAAATAATAAAAAGAACGGAACCCTCTACGGTCCCTTTGTATCTGCTGCCGAGAGGGATCAAATCCTGAAATTTGTCAAGCAGACCTTTCATCTCCGGACATGCAGGAAGATGACAAAACGGGCATGTCTTCGTTCCCACCTTGGAACCTGTGCAGCTCCATGCACCGGAAGAATATCTGAGCCAGAGTATCAGTACCTGGTTAAAAGTGCAGACTACCTCCTTAAGGGTAAGAACCAGGATCTTATTGCCGACCTGAAAAAAGAGATGCAGGCATGTGCTGATTCTGAAGAGTATGAAAAAGCACTTGTCATCAGGGACAGGATTGTCGCAATCGAGAACCTGTCAGAGAGGCAGTATGTTCAGAGACAGAAAAAATCTGATGAGCATATTATCAATTACCTTGTCTCCGGAGATATGGTCTATCTCATCCTCTTCCACGTTGAACGTGGATCCCTGACAAGCAAGGAGGAGTTTGTATTCCCTGAAACAGAAGACTTCCTCGATGAATTTATCCTCCAATATTATTCATCAGCAAAGCCCCCGAACGAACTGATATTACCTGCACTCCCAGGATCAGGGATGGAAGAGTACCTGACCCATCTCAGGGGAACTCATGTAACTCTTACCGTACCAAAACAGGGTGAGAAGAAGCACCTGCTTGATCTCGCATTTAAAAACCTGGAAGTCTCCTTCTTCACCGGTAAGATGAGGCTTGCTGAACTTGGAGAAGCACTGCACATGGATACTCCGCCAGAGGTGATAGAGTGTTTTGATATCTCTCACCTGCGTGGGACAGGAACGGTTGCATCCATGGTCTCTTTCAGGGACGGTAAACCAGATAAACGCAATTACAGAAGGTACAAAATACAGACTGCCGGACCTTCTGATGACTATGCTGCGATGGCTGAAGTGGTGAGAAGAAGGTATACAAGGCTTATTCGTGAAAACAGCCCGATGCCGGATCTTATTGTTGTGGATGGAGGACCTGGACAACTTAAATCTGCGTACACAGTCTTAAATGAACTCTCTCTTAAGATACCGATAATATCCATAGCAGAACAGGAAGAGGAGATCTTCATCCCCGGGAAAAATACCCCGCTCTCCATACAGAAAAAAAGTCCTGCTTCACTGCTCATACAGGAGATAAGGGATGAAGCACACAGGTTTGCCATTACATACCAGAGAAGACTCAGGCAGAAGAGCATAAAGGAATGACAGAATTTAAGCTGGTTTCAAATTTTAAACCAACCGGGTCCCAGCCTGATGCGATCAGGCAGCTGGTTGAAGGTGCCAGGGCAGGAACCACATTTCAGACATTGCTTGGCGTTACAGGATCAGGAAAAACTTTCACGATGGCAAATGTCATCGAGCAGCTTCAGGTTCCAACCCTTGTCATTGCACATAACAAAACTCTGGCAGCCCAGTTATACCATGAGTTCAGGGATTTCTTTCCAGGTAACCGGGTTGAGTACTTTGTCTCATACTACGATTATTACCAGCCCGAGTCATACATTGCAAAAAAAGATCAGTATATTGAGAAGGATGCCCAGATAAACCCGAAGATTGAGATGATGCGGCTCTCTGCAACGGCATCACTTCTGAGCAGGAATGATGTGATTGTTATCGCTTCAGTATCCTGTATCTATGGTCTTGGCCGGCCTGATACATATAAAAGGTTGGGATTTGACCTTGGTACCGGCCAGAAGATGAATAGAAGGGAGATAATCAGCCGGCTGGTTGAAAATCTCTATGAAAGAAATGATGTTGAGTTAATTCCAGGAAGGTTCAGGGTAAAAGGGGAGATCATCGACCTGGTTCCAAGTTACTATAACAATATCATCAGGATTGAACTCTTCGGAGATGAGGTAGAGCGCATTACTGAGATAAACCGGGCAACCGGAGACCCGGTCGAACGACTCAGGCATATCTATGTGTACCCTGCCAGCCACTATGTCATTGATGAAGAACAAAAAGAGCAGGCACTGATAGAGATTGAAAAGGAGCTGGCAGAGAGACTTCCACATCTTGGCATGCTGGAAGAGCACCGGCTACGCCAGCGGACAATGTATGATATCGAGATGATCCGCGAGACCGGTTCATGTAAAGGAATTGAAAACTACTCAAGGTTCTTTGACGGCAGAAAGCTTGGTGAAAAACCATACTGCCTCCTGGATTATTTTCCTGAGCGATTTTTAATGTTCATCGACGAGAGTCACCAGACACTTCCACAGGTAAGAGCCATGTTCAATGGCGACCGGTCAAGGAAAATTCCACTTGTCGAGTATGGATTCAGGCTTCCATCGGCATTTGATAACCGGCCTCTCCAGTTTTTCGAGTTCGAACAATACCTGAAGAATGTAATCTGTGTCTCTGCAACGCCTGGTGACTATGAACTTGAGCATTCCACAGGGGTGGTTGAACAGATCATCAGGCCGACCGGTCTTGTTGATCCGGTTGTAGAGGTGCGGCCAATACAGGGACAGATGGAGAACATCAAAGCGGAGATTCAAAGAACCATCGAAAGAGGAGACAGAATCCTCTTAACCACTCTGACAAAGCGGCTTGCAGAAGAACTCACTGAATACCTCGTTTCACACGGGATTAAGACCAGGTATCTTCACTCGGATATTGATACCCTGGAAAGGACTGAGATCATCAGGGAGCTCAGGCTTGGGAATTTTGATGTCCTGGTCGGAATTAACCTCCTGAGAGAAGGACTTGATATTCCAGAGGTAGGGTTTATCGGAATACTGGATGCTGATAAGGAAGGGTTCCTTCGCGATGCAAGAAGTCTTATCCAGATAATCGGCCGGGCTGCAAGAAATTCTGATGCGTTTGTGGTGTTATATGCCGATACCATAACCGGATCCATGCAGAAAGCGTTAGAGGAGACGGAGCGAAGACGGGACCTTCAGATAAGATATAACAAGGCTCACGGGATCACCCCAAGGACAATTCAAAAACCGGTTCGCGACCAGGAGATAGATATAGGAAAGAAGAAAAAGGTTCCAAAACAAGCTCTTCCAAACCTTATAATCAACCTTGAGTCGCAGATGAGATCTGCAGCCCAGAGGCTTGACTTTGAAGAAGCAATACGTCTTCGCGACCAGATTGCAGCACTAAGAAAAGAGATGGAATAGGGACGAAAAAAATATTGATTACTGGACGGTGATGAACTCGTCCTTTGTTTTGACTGAGCTTCCTTCGTCGCTAAAGACACTCAGGCTGACTGTGTAGCTACCGGATTTTGAATAGACATGAACAGGATTCTGATCATATGACTTTACAGTGTCACCAAAGTCCCAGAGCCATGAGGCCGGGAATCCCTGTGAACGATCTTCAAACTGCACTTTAAGTGGAGGTTCACCAGATACCGGGTGGGCGATAAAGTCGGCTTCAGGTTTTTGCAGGATGGTGATCGTCTTATATGCATAATCCTTGGCGATAAATGGCAGCTCAACCTGATGAGTTACCTGGTAGACACCTGGTGCAGTGTAATTATGGGTTGCGTTTCTTGATATCGCTCCTCGTGGGCCATCACCAAAGTTCCAGCCAAATGCAACGCCATTTGTGTTAAGAGATGTATCATTGAAGAGGATCTGAACATCATCAGACCTGATAATTCCACCAACCTTGTCTACAGTAAAATCTGCAATCGGTTTTTTGGTGACCTCAATATAGTGCTCTTTTGTCTTGTTAACTCCATCAGTCGCAGCTGCATTATAAGCTGTCAGGGTGACAGTGTAATTTCCAACTTCAGCGAAATAATGAACCGGTTCACGTGTAGTAGTTATCTCACCATCACCAAAGTCCCAGAGCCAGTCGGTTGGATTGTTCCTGGTGAAATCCTTGAAAGTCACGGGATATTTTGGAGGTACACGGATCTTGTCAGCTTCAAAGTCAGGCTCAGGCGGAATGACAAAGACTGCTTCAATGGTGTGATTCTTTGTGATATTTGTAAAGCAATATTCATCATATACTCCGACAGAGCTGTTATCAACAATCACATCATAGATGGCATTCCCTTCGTCAGGAGTTATATTAAAGCACTTGGTACTGCCACAATTGACCGTCACAACGCCGTCTTCTCCGGGAGGATCGATCTCTCCTCCTTCAGTCTGGTTCACCAGAATCTCATATGTCTTTATCTGGAAATCAGCGTGGATAGTATGATCATCGGTTACGTTCTCAAAGGTATAGGTGGATATTGCACCTTTGCTCTTGCCATCTACCTGAACATCCTTGATGTTATAACATCCGTCCGGTGTAATTGTAAATGTAAAATCCTCCCCGGAAGGAACTTCCTGTGGAGTTGATGGGCTGATCTTTCCACCTAATCCTGCACTTGGAGTTATTGTGTATGCATACTGTAAAAAGAAAGCTGAGATATTGTGATCCTTTACCACATTGTTAAAGCAGTATTCGTAAGGGCTGGTCTGATTTCCGGTATCCTCCCCGTCGATTACCACAGATGAGATGTAGTAGTTGGTGTTTGCGGTGATGTTAAAGCACTGGCTGTCGCCATAGGTGACATTGACGAAGCCTTCAGGCTCAATTATACCGCCCTCACCAGCGACCGCCTCGATGGTCAGGACGTCAGTCTGAAAATGTGCAATTATGTCGTGGTCCTCATTGACTGTGATGTTGTACGGGTTCAATGCCCCTTTTGATATTCCATTGTCAGTTATTTCTGATAACTGGTACCCGGAAAATGGTTTGGAGGTAAAAGAGAGTTCCTCTCCATACCCCGCGGTATAACCGGACAAAGCAGGTTCAATTACACCTTTTGTTACATCTTCTGAACTTGAATTTATGATGTAGGATAATGGCTCAAAATTAGCCGTAATGGTATAATTTTTCTCAATATCACATATTGAACTGATATAGAATTTGTCTGATTCTGATGAGAAAAGCCCTTCTGCATCAGTGGGGGTTAAGTTTGCATAAGTGAACCTGTACCCTGGATCAGCTTCAGCTTCGTGTTGGTGAGTACAACCAAGGTATTCAATCCAGTAAGGTGTTGCCTCAACGGTTCCATCAAGAATCTTCCCTCCGGTCGTTGCAACCGGGGTGATGAGAACTCTCTCCGGTCTGAAGAGCCCAAGAAGGGTATGATTTTTGATCATCTCTGATGCAGTAAATTCCCATTTGTCATTGAATTTCTGTTCACCATCAACCCATAATTCCTTAAATACGTATCCTTCATCTGCGGTGAAATTATACCGGTAGCTAGGTGTTTCGAAATCATACATAGTAATTCCAGGATAATTCACCGAACCACCTTTACCGGCGGTTGCATTCACTGCAACCTTCTGTTTTTCTGATGATAGAACCAAAGTTGCGTTTTCTAATATTTTAGAGTGCAGGTATTCACCTTCATACTGATTGTACTGGTAGACTATCGGATCATACCCATCTCTGGTAACAGTCAGATTTCTGACCACCCAGGCTGGCTTTTCACCGATGAGACTGAATGGCTGCGTATTCCCTGCCTGTACAGCAATGACACCAGATGGACTGATTGTACTATGGTCATCATCTGTTGCATTAAGGTAATATGTCATCAGTTCAAGCTGAACCACATCTCCCCATTTTGAGGGCCTGCCTTCAAACAGGGTTGTATCTACAGTTATTGTCTTTGGCTTATAAAGGGGAAGCTGTGCAAAGGTAACATTTACGATCTGGTTTGAAGGAAGTTCAACCCAGCAGGGTGTTCTCTCATGCCATGTTTCTCCATTGAATGAAATTTCTGCCCCTTTAATATCTGACCGTATGTTTCCTTGTTCAATGGTTGCCTCATTTTCATCTATATTGGTCTCGAAGTAAACCTGGACATACTCCTGATCTGGAATTAAGGTCTCTACTACCGTCTTTTTCTCCCCCACAGAAAGATTAAAGAAACCTATCTCATCCTTCATGGAATATCCATCAAGGAAATACTTATACAGATAGACACCTTCATGAAGTTCCATATCAAATGGAGTTGTTCCAACAAGACCTGTAACAATTTTCATTGGTGGGACGGTCTCTGCTCCGACCATGTTTTTGATCCCCAGTGACGCTTCATCTGCAGTGCCTTCAAATGACTCCAGATAATCTTTAATTTCAGTCCTTAGACCTGTATTAATGTTTGAGAAATTTCCCCCAGCTATGATGACCCTGGCACTGTTAGGTTCACTCTTAAATGTAACAACTCCCGTATCCGGAATGGGCACCAAAGGAATATAAATCTCAGTTACTTCACCGGCTGTTACCAGGGTAGTGCCAGAATATGGATGATAACCTTCCTTGGTTACAGAATAATTGTAAGTTCCTGGTGGAAGAGATTCAACAGATGCCGGAGTGGAGCTATATATCATGCTTGTAACGTTAGGAATAACCCGCTGAAGAACAAGGCTTGCCCCGGGTGGGTGGGTATTAATATGGATAGCACCAAATTGCGGATTAGTTTCAGTCAGGGTTACATTAAAGTCCTGGTATGATCCCGGAGTAACCTCGAATGATTCATTCCACCAGGTAATATACCCATATTTCTTTAAAAATAACTGATATGTCCCTGGATCAACAAAGAATTCCCGCGGAGTAATGCCTGCAGTATCGTTAACTGTCAGATTATCAGGTGATACTGATGTATCAGTCAGATAAATCTCAGCCCCATCCGGATTGGAATCAACATAAATAACCCCTTTTGATGGAGCAGCCATAGATCCGGTCACAAGGAGCATGAATGCACATGCAATTGCAATGAACGGAATTAACTGAACCTTTCCCATAATTTGATCGTCCCCTTCCCTTCCATAAGTGAATGCCCTGTTTTTTAAAAACGCATTCCCCATACGGGTGCACTTCGCAACAGGAATTAATCAGGGTTATATTGTTCATCATATATATAGGTATGGAAATACGTCCTATATACATCTGATTTGCTATTTGCATCAGGAATAAAATCGGGTTTCATATTTAAATAAAAAATTTATTGAATCAAACCAAAAGGTTCCGAATTATTGAATTTATCGGTAAAAATAAGGAGATGATATAGTTATTATAATACAACAACGTACGCGACACGCCGCTTCTCATTGGTTCCATTTTCATTACGCACGGTAAGAGTGACAGTATATTGCCCTGCCTTGTCATACCGGTGGGTAGGTGCCTGCTCAAATGAGTTTGTGCCATCTCCAAATTCCCAGAACCAGTCGATAACATTCGACTGGGCCGGGGTCTTATCTTCAAACTGAACATCAAACGGTGCTGTACCACTATACTGAAGTCCAGGGACCTCAAAATCAACATTTTGCGGAACTGATGTATTTACAATAGTTAGCTTGTGAGATATAGAATCTGAAACCGGTTCCCAGTTTGTTGCGGTCATATTGACAGAGTAAACCCCTTCTTTTGCGAAAGAATGAACGATGAGGTTATTATAAGTTGTTTCCGTGCTTCCATCATCAAAATCCCAAAACCATTTTTCCGGATTTCCTATTGAGCTATCGATAAAAGTCACCGGAGTGTTCACCACTGCCCAGCCACCTGGAGGTACGATGGTGAAGTCTGCTGCAAGACCACGTATTGAAGCCACGTGGGTTTTCTGATAAACACTATATTCATTTGAGACCCTGGCGGTAACATTAAACTTGCCAGATTTCTGGAACTGGTGTGTCGGGTTGTTTTTAATTACTTTCGCCGATCCATCTCCAAAGTCCCACTCCGGGGTGCTTACATCAGTACCTCCGATTTCAGTCACTTTGAAATTGACAACATCCATTTTGCTGGCAACCGGAGGGATTATCTCGAAATCAATGTAAGGCCAATCTGCCGGAGATATGTTTACCAGAAATTTAATCCAGTCAATATCTCCATGCTCATTTTCAATTGTAAGGTTTACAGGATAATCTCTATAATCCGGGAAGAAATTTACCGGATTTTGGTTGTATGAATGATTTCCATCGCCAAAGTCCCAATACCAGCTTGAAATATCGCCAGTTGAGAGATCAGTAAACTGGACACCTTCAGACTTGTTCATCCTTACTGTGTCATTGGGCCTGAAGTTAGCAACAAGTTGATCAAGAACCTTGATCTCCTTTTCATGGTTGTCTCTGGCTTTTGTCGTCTTGTTCCATGCTGTCAGATTTACCATGTAGTTTCCAGGACCGATAAAGGTGTGAACAGGATCAGACAGATCACTACCTTCTGTATTGTCTCCAAAATCCCAGCTCCAGTTTGTTACAAGGCCCGGTGGTGATGAAGTATCTTTAAACTGGACGGTTAACGGGCTTGCTCCAATGGTCCTGTTTGCTGTGAAATTTGCGTCAATTCCGGAAGACAAAGTTATATAGCGGGATAATGGCGCCGGGTTCCAAATTGGAACAACAGTTGTGTTTTTTACCTTTAAAGAGACCAGATATGAACCGGGTGAATTGTATAAATGTTTAGGATTTTGTTCTGTACTACGCAGGCTTCCATCACCAAAGTCCCACTCCCATTGATTTGGTGAATCTGTCGATGTATCATTAAACTGCACAGATAATGGAAAAATTCCATAACTGGGACGATAAGTAAAGTTTGCAACCGGTCTTTCAATAATTGTTACTTTTTTAGAGGTTGTGTTAAACTGTTCACAATTATTTCCTACAGTAAATGATACAATGTAAGTTCCAGGCCGGTCATATATTGTCGATACAGTGGTATCTGGTTCATTTGTAGAGTCCCCATTGCCAAAATCCCAATGGAAAAACGTTGCACCAGCGTCAGTCACATTTGCCTTGTCATAAGTAAAGTTAACCTTAACTGGCTGATTAGTTGTGGTTTGATAACCAATCATTGGATCAGCTATGAAATTGGCATATAAACCAGTTACATCCACCTGTTTCATCTCCGATTTATCAATGTCATGAGTCAGGTTCTGTGTAGTCAGGGTAATATTATACAGTCCTGGTAAATAAAAGATATGAGTTGGATCTTTTCCTGTATCATTTGCAGATCCATCATCAAAGCTCCAGTTGAATACATCAGGTATACTTTCTCCGGTCTTTGTTTTGTTGACAGAAAATGAATAAGTTACCGGGAACGGCTGTTTTGCCGGTGGAGGACAATTTCCCTCTGAGCTGAAGGAGAAATTCGCAGATATCGGCATATATGCATTAACATAATGTGTCCGGGATGTCAGATTGCTATCCCAGGGACTGCTCGCATTCAGGGAGACAGTATACAAGCCAGGATTTGAATAAACGATCGATTCGGGATGTTCCACCAAACTTTTTCTCCCATCACCAAAGCTCCAGTTCCACCCATCGATATCATCCCCGGTAGAATTGTTAAAGAAGTTTAGTACCAATGGGACCTGACCTTTCGCCTGACCATTGAAA
>Ga0255347_1007527_pt1 | contig 11302 bp, 12 predicted proteins | sample wastewater_treat_2_FD_192479 | JGI IMG/M metagenome (GOLD analysis project Ga0255347, IMG submission 192479) | Wastewater microbial communities from Lulu Island WWTP, Vancouver, Canada - plant24 | ecosystem: Engineered > WWTP > Wastewater > Unclassified | place: Canada: Vancouver, British...
CAGTTAAACGTGCCATGTCACTCCTGGTAAAAGCAAGCGAGGTGACCGATTATATCAAGGATGTCCTGATCATTGCCATAAATGACTTTGAACATTACCTGAAATTAAAGAAGGACCGGTTTAATATTGCGATTACCTATGTGATGATCGTGTACCTCGCGGTCGGGATTTACATGTACACCGCTTATTCCCTTAATGTCTCCTTTGTTTCATCTTTTACGAACTTTGATATTCATTTTGATACTTCAGGAAACCTGGCTGATATGTTCAGGATCGGGTTGGTTCTTGGGTTTTTTTCCGGTCTCATGGCAGGACAGCTATCTGCAAATAGTATTCTTGCAGGACTGAAGCATGCGATTATCCTGGTTCTTGGATGTTTCGTGTTATTCGTATTTATTGTTCCTTATCAACTGGATCTTGCTGCAGGGGCTGCTAAAATTGCCGCAGATGCAGCTGCAAACGGGGGGATATAATGGAGAAGGATTCCGGGGTTTCAACAGTACTCAGTGAAGTTTTGATGATCGCTTTAGTGTTATTCCTTGTACCGGTTGTGACGATAAGTCTGATAAACCAGTTGCCAGAGGACCGGGTTCCGACTGTTAATATTAAGATGGATGTTAATTATTCATCAGATAAATTACTTGTAACACTCTATCACAAAGGTGGTGATTATATAAAAAAAAGTGATATTTCCATAATCATAAGAACCAATAATAATGGAATAATTCATGAATATGGGCCATATCATCAGGATGAATTGGTATTTAATCCATCAGGATCGCAAGTATTTGATCTCGGTGATTCGGTAACAAATCCTGTAATCAATACTCATTTAGATGCTGGAACAAAAATAGATGTTTCACTTATTTCTAAAAATTCAGTAATCTATCCAGGAGTACATTTTTTATGAAAAAGAATGATGCAGTGTCGCCGGTTGTTGCCTTCATGCTCCTTTTAATGATTGTTGTTTCGTTCATTTCGGTCCTTAATGCATACTATATCCCATCACTGAAACAACAGTCGGAGATTGAGCATCTTCATAACGTTGAACAGAGTTTTTTAAAAATTTCATCAGATATACTACAGGTTCTGACCTTCAGACAAAATATGACAATGAATGAACCGATTCAACTTGGCGGAGGTGATGTGTATTTTTCACCAATAAAATCTTCTGGATATCTTGATGTTAATACTACTGTCCTTGATCAGTGCCTAGCTAATATTACAATAAAAATCAATGGTACACCAATTAATGATTTGTATTCTACCATAAACCAAACAAAAATAATATTTAGGCCAGTTGGGAATTTTTGGATTAATCAGAGTTATGAATGGACGGATGGAATAATTTCCATAAGAAAAGGAAATAAGATTACATATCTTCTTCACACGAATGAGAAAAACGCAGATAAAGAAAGAAAATTGTATTACCCGATGCTCTTTCCAAGAATACATTTTGAAGAATATCAAAATAACATTACCTCGATGGAGGTAAATTTTGTTAATATTGTGAATCCAGGATCAAATAGATCCTATAGTAGTAATGGAGCTGGAAGAGTCGTTATTGATTTAATTGAATCTAATAAACAATCATTAAATAATGGAACGCACATTACATTTGAAATTTTCGAAAATAATGAGAATTTTGGAATTAATTCTAAATTTAAAGAATTATTTGCAAAAGGTGATGGAAAAAGCAATATAGAATGCACCATTAACGACAAAAATTATTCACTAAAAATTCCAGATAATCCCATGGTACAACCTAATGTTAATATTACAAGATGGAATTTGTCTATTCATACCTAAAACTATAATTATTCCATCAGTTAGGGACTCTTCCTAATTTAACCACTCATATGGCTCCTTCTTGGTTTAAAACCAAATACTATCTATCTGTGTATGTAGTTATATTAAAGATTAATGCGATGCAAATATTTCCTGATTATTCATCCAAATTATTATAAGATGACCGGATCGAAGAAATTATTCTCTATGACCTTAATAATTTTTGTAAAAATCACCCATGAGGCGGAGCCCCATGCTTAACTCATAAAAACCTATAATCCAGAGTCCGTTTAGAATTTCACATGGGTTTTCATGGAAAATTATTCTTCAATTAATACTTCATTTCTGGAAATCATTATGTTTTTATAATATAATTCCAAATAAAATGTATTTCCTCGATTGTTTTGTTTCGAATTATCATCAAATTTAAATTTCTTATCGATATCTCCCTGAACGGCGGAAATATTAGTTGCGGTGACATATGACACGTCACCAACCTTAAACGAAGTTATCCCTGATGACCAAGATAAATTACGAATATCATTCGTTATATACTGTTTATCTAATTCAGAACCATACTGACTCGCACCCCTGCCCATTGTTTCAGAAGGACGAACAATAACCTTCACCGATGAGGTCGGAATAGGATCCCCACTCACATGCCTGATCTCCATCCCGCCACCCTGACTATATTTTACCTGTATTGTAGCTGAAGGAGCTTTCGGTTCTGTATCCACAAGACCGCCTGCATAATTGTTCACAATCGCTGCAATGATGAGAGTCAGAGTCAGCATGAGGAGAACACCAATGACCGGGGAAACTGCTTCATCATTCATTGCTTACAGCCTCCGCTGTTACCTCTTTATCTGCAATTATTGCCCCGCTGGGAACATGGATGAACTGTATTCTTACAGGCGTTCCATCACCAATACCTTTCCAGTTTTCCAAAACTGCATCCATATTTTTTTCTTCTTCTTCAGCGCTACTATTTGCATTCAGACGGGTTCCCCCAAGTAAAGTAAAGTTGCCGAAGTCCTGCTGAGTTGACTTACCAGGATCATATCCTACCGGATAGGTGTATTGATTATCAACATTTTTTGATAATGGGGTAATCACAGTCCTATATGGTTTACCATTACCCCTCCACTCAGTTATTAATTTCAAATCCCGGGTGGGTATGCCCTGGCTAACAGAAACCACTCTTATATCCAAAAAGCCTTCCGATCCCGTTGAATTAATGAAAACTGAAGGCTCGATCAATAACTGGGGAGGTTTCTCCTGTTTCTGTGTTATCCCCCCGGTCATTCCACTAATTATCGCAGCAAGTATCAGAGTTATCGTTATCATCAGCATGATCCCTACAACCGGAGAGACTGCAGGTTCCCTGTTTTTTTCTTTTAACGTTAAGATCTTCAAAATTTTTTTCATCATAAACTCCTTCTGATCCTTTTCAAATGATAACCGGGACATAATATTAATAATCTACTTACAAATATTTCTAAATATATATTATGAAAATGCAAAAATTCATAAAACATAGTTATTTCCACATATATATTACATAATTAATTTGTTATTTTCAGGCGTTATCCATTTTCCAATTGAAATCAACTTTGATGAACTTATGTAAATTTATTTTTTCTTCAGAGCATTTAATGCTTTCTCACGATTTTCCTGTACCAGCTTATCATCCGGGTGAATTCGAAGGGCTGAATCATAGGCAGTAATTGCTTTGTCGTAATGACCCATCCTCTCATATATCAGGCCTTTATTGTGCCATGTCCCGGCAGAGTCCGGTTTAATCAGAAGAACATTATCATATGCCAGTATCGCCTCATCACATCTGTCAAGGACTTAAAGGTAAAGCCCTCTCAAAAACCATGCTTCAGCCTTTTCCGGATTTATCTGAAGAGATCTATCACAGACCTGGATTACTTCTTCATAGCAACCCATATACGAATAAACAAGTGCTTTTTCATACCATGCATCAGCATTTTTCCGATCTATACGAATTACTGCATCAAATGCCTGTATTGCTTCATCAAATCGACCCAGCTGATAAAGGATCCTCCCTTTTTCGATTCCAGCAGTAAGATCATTTGGATTCATCAGTAATATCATGTTATATGCAATTAATTCTCCATTATACCTGATGAATAAGGGTGAAGGCAGATCATACTCCGTCTGAATGAAATTTCCACAATCAGATGTGATTATGATATGAATAGGTGTTCCGGATAAAACAACCAGAATACAGAGCAGACTAATTATCGGGATCATGCAAAATACTCCGGTTTTTTATTCATTAATAATATTTTGATGAGGAGGGATTTAATATTAATTTTATTTTAATTCGTAATAATTTTCTATACTGAAATTTGAATATTATGTGTGAACTTGTTGTCACCATGATACCATCTCACACATTTCCAGAAATTGATTGTTTGGAATTGGGGAACCTTCATCGAGAGCTGCAGAATCGTTATTGCACTTGTACACCTTACGAAATAATATTTATCTCTTTATTTTTCCGTAAAAATAGTGAGTAATCGGTGAACATTAACCCCCGGATGCTGATGGCCGGAATGATACCGGGGACTAAGGAATTATCACATACTTGCTGTACATCTGAATGACTGAGAGAAGTTTTTTGCCTTCAGGATTAATAGATACATCAATGAGGTTTTTTAATACCGCCGGACCGGTAAATTGTGAAAAACATTACTGTCTTCCACCTCTTTCCCGGTTTGATCTGTCTGAAATACTCAATCTCATAAATCAGGAGAAGTATTTTGTTTTGCATGCACCCCGTCAGAGTGGAAAGACCTCATGCCTGCTTGCATGTGCTGATTACCTCAACAAAGAAGGCAGGTACTATGCACTCTATACCAATGTGGAGGCAGGACAGGCGGCCAGGGAAGATGTCCCATTGGCGATGCGGGCCATCCTTTACGGTATACTTCAAAGAATGGATATTAATCTTCCAAATCGTATCTCCTCTGCTGAACTTGAGCAGATCATTCGTGATAATGGCCCTTTTGGTGCAATGACAATCTTTTTTTCCAGATTATCAAACCGATTGGATAAACCACTTATTTTAATGATGGATGAGATCGATACTCTTGTCGGTGATACCCTGATATCAGTTCTCAGGCAGATTCGGTCAGGGTATGATACTCGTCCTCTTCACTTTCCTTCATCTATCATACTATGTGGTGTTCGTGACGTCCGTGACTACCGGATTCATTCAGAAAGAGATAAAACAATCATCACCGGTGGAAGTGCATTTAATATCAAAGCAGAATCCTTACGGCTTGGAAATTTCACTGAAGAAGAAACCAGAACTCTGCTTCTTGAACATACCAGGGAGACAGGACAGGAGTTTGAAGAAGAAGCCCTTGCATCGGTATGGAACCTGACACAGGGTCAGCCCTGGCTGGTTAATGCTCTTGCATATGAGGTCTGTTTCAAAATAGAAGAGGGGAAGAACCGTTCAAACCTGATAACGAAGTCCCTTGTCATCGAGGCAAAAGAGATACTTATCCAGAGGAGGGAGACTCACCTTGATCAGCTGGTTGATAAATTACAGGAAGAGCGTGTCAGGAGAGTTATCGAACCGATACTTACCGGAGAGATGTTTGAACAGAACTTTAAAGCCGATGATATTTCCTATCTCATTGATCTTGGGATCATCACCCAGGGAAGAAGTGGGGCCCTGTCAATTGCAAACCCAATATACCAGGAGATAATTCCAAGAGAACTCAGTTATACAGCCCAGTCCGGAATGTCACTGAATACGGCATGGTATATTGGTGATGATGGAAATATCCGGGTACATGATCTCCTTGTCTCATTTCAGCAGTTTTTCAGGGAACACTCTGAAAGCTGGACAGATATCGCCCAGTATAAAGAGGCCGCCCCTCAGCTTCTCCTCCAGGCTTTTTTGCAACGGATATTAAACGGTGGTGGCCAGATAACGCGGGAGTATGGCCTTGGCAGGGGCAGGACCGACCTTTTTATCCTCTGGCGTCTGCCTGATGGGGGATTCCAGCGATTTGTTATAGAATGCAAGATAGTATATGGTTCACGGGAAGCAACTATCAGCAAAGGACTTGAACAGGTAACCAGGTACGCTGACCAGTGTGGGGCAGAAGAGATATACCTGCTCATTTTTGACCGTGATAAAAAGAAAAACTGGGAGGAGAAGATCTTCACTGATTTGATTCAGTATGAAGGGAAAGGGGTAATGGTATTAGGGATGTGAGCGACGAAGGGGACTTTTTTTTGAAATGGGCTAAAAAAAGTAAAATATCCAATTCAGCATAACATGGTCGAAACTACGACATCGACAGGAAATATTGTTTCTTTACGATTCCTACTCAAATATCGGCAGGCACGTGTCTTCATACCAGAGCACAATCAGATTATGTAGATTTCATCACTCACGGATGCTGATGGCCGGAATGATACCGGGGACTCAGGAATTAACACATACTTGCTGTAAATCTGAATGACTGAGAGAAGTTTTTTGTCTATAGGATGAATAGATACGTACGATGAGGTTTTTTAATACCGCCGGACCGGTAAATTGTGAGAAACATTACTGTCTTCCACCTCTTTCCCGGTTTGATCTGTCTGAAATACTCAATCTCATAAATCAGGAGAAGTATTTTGTTCTGCATGCACCCCGTCAGAGTGGAAAGACCTCATGCCTGCTTGCATGTGCTGATTACCTCAACAAAGAAGGCAGGTACTATGCACTCTACACCAATGTGGAAGCGGGTCAGGCTGCCAGAGAGGATGTGTCTTCTGCAATGCGGGCCATACTTTACGGTATACTTCAAAGAATGGATATTAATCTTCCAAATCGTATCTCCTCTGCTGAACTTGAGCAGATCATTCGTGATAATGGCCCTTTTGGTGCAATGACAATCTTTTTTTCCAGATTATCAAACCGATTGGATAAACCACTTATTTTAATGATGGATGAGATCGATACTCTTGTCGGTGATACCCTGATATCAGTTCTCAGGCAGATTCGGTCAGGGTATGATACTCGTCCTCTTCACTTTCCTTCATCTATCATACTATGTGGTGTTCGTGACGTCCGTGACTACCGGATTCATTCAGAAAGAGATAAAACAATCATCACCGGTGGAAGTGCATTTAATATCAAAGCAGAATCCTTACGGCTTGGAAATTTTACTGAAGAGGAAACCAGAACTCTGCTTCTTGAACATACCAGGGAGACAGGACAGGAGTTTGAAGAAGAAGCCCTTGCATCGGTATGGAACCTGACTCAGGGTCAGCCCTGGCTGGTTAATGCTCTTGCATATGAGGTCTGTTTTAAAATAGAAGAAGGAAAGAACCGTTCAAACCTGATAACGAAGTCCCTTGTCATCGAGGCAAAAGAACATCTCATCCAGAGGAGGGAGACTCATCTTGACCAGCTGGTGGATAAATTACAGGAAGAGCGTGTCCGGAGAGTTGTTGAACCTATATTAAGTGGGGAATCCGGACCTGAAACGATTCCAGAAGACGATATCTGGTACACAGAGGATCTGGGAATAATTACAACCAAGGGCCATCTTCGGATATCCAATCCCATGTATCAGGAAATAATACCCAGAATTCTTACGTATTCAACCCAGCTTACTATTACAAAAAAACCTGCATGGTATATCGATTCAGAGGGCAGGTTGGAGATTGAAAAACTTCTCCTGGAGTTTCAACAGTTTTTCCGAGAGCACAGTGAATCCTGGCTTGAAAGATTCTCCTATCGTGAAGCTGGCCCTCAGTTACTCCTTCAGGCATTTTTGCAGCGGATTATTAACGGAGGCGGAAAGATAACACGGGAATATGGACTTGGCATGGGCAGGACTGACCTTTTTATCCTTTGGCATCTTCCTGACGGGAAACTTCAGCGATTTGTCATAGAATGCAAGATTGTATATGGTTCACGGGAAGCAACTATCAGCAAAGGGTTTGAACAGGTTACCAGGTACGCTGACCGGTGTGGGGCAGAAGAGGTATACCTGCTCATCTTTGACCGGGATAAAAAGAAGAACTGGGAGGAGAAGATCTTCACTGATTCGGCTAATCATGAAGGGAGGCAGGTCACGGTGTTTGGGATGTGATTTATAGAATGAGGGACCCACTTGAAGATCTTGATCTTGGAGCTCCTTTTGATGATCGAATGAAAAAACGGATCATACAAAAGTTCAAAGGAAGGGGGAGACGGGCAATATCGATGGTTAGCAAAGGATTAGTTGTGCGGGAAGCACGACACCAGTATATAATTCATGACGGATCATTGGAACATAGAGTCATTGAAGATACCTGCACGTGCCAGGATAATACACAGACAGGAGGACCGTGTGCCCATATGATTGCTGTTGCAATAATAGAGTCCATAAATCCGAATTTTGATTCATATGATACAGAAATAGAAGCCTGGGATGCGTATTATTTTCAGATGTTTGGAAGAAAATGATGAGGAAAGTCAGTGATTTTTCTGTTCACCGGGTTTAACAGACACATATTTTATGGATCCGGACATTATTGGTATGATTTCAAGATCATAATTTCGAGAATAGCTAATAATCCCCCTTTGAGGTTTTTGAGTATAAATACTCTTTATATATTCATTCAAAAAAACTGGGGGTTTTTAGCTATCCTCTTTCAGGGTATTTCACAAAAATAAAGCCAGAATGGAGAATTTGTTGTTGAATGAGATTTTGGTTGATAAATAACAGTAATTTGAGCCCTGTTTTTAAAATACTCATACATTGTCGGTTTAATAGAGGGTCGCTATTGTAGAAAATTTTCAAGGCAATATTTATAAGGGTAACCAGATATCCAGCAATTAGGGCCTGTCATAAAAGTATTATTATAATATTAATATAATAAATAGTATACAAATAAATTTTTTATATCAATATTTATTTTATGAAGTACTTACTATTCAGCTCCAGAGAGGTCTGACCCATGCACATCTGGGAGATCCAAACCCTTTCAATGTTTCAAGTGATGTGTTCATAGCTTTTCATAACCAATCGGTTGTTCTGGTTTTTCCCATTGGATTATTCTGGAGATATTCACGAGCCTTTTTTTTCTATGAGGATAATAAACACGGGTTTTACTCTTCTTCCGTTGAATCCCCGTTCATAATTTGATCTGCGTCAAAAGGCTCAAATTCTCCAGATTGATCAATCTCCATTACCCTCTGCCAATCTCTGAAATCTTTTTCACGTTTTATCATTCCAGCGATAAGGCTATCATAACTCTGCCCTGCTTCTTTGAGTTCATGGAGACTTTGCCATGTTGGAATCTTAATAGGAATCCGTTTAATCTCAATTTGATTTACATTATGCACACTCAATCCCATAGAGAGATATTTGTGACCATGATAGATAAAATGTGCATATCATAATTGAGATGTGTGTAAAAAATATTTGGTCAGTGAAACTGAACAATAATTAGAGTACTTCTCCCACCATCTTCCCCATCAGTACGGCCCCTCCCCCTCCGACCATTCACCCTCGTAATACTGATAACCCGGTGTCGGTGTGATCTCGGGTGCAGGATCCCCGGTCTTGATGGAATAATCCACCGATGCAAATTCTCCTTCGATCATCAGGTAGTGGATTCCTTCCCGGTATACCATTATCGTCTTTGTCTCCTCGCTTGAGTACACCCGGCTATATCCATCCTCGGCGATTACCCGTTGCCAGGGATCACTCACCGTAAGCTTTGCCCAGACAAGAAGGGGATTGGTGACATTCGATTGAACGGTGAAGGAGAACATTAACGGGCATTTTGTAATGTTTAATAAATCAGAGGAACAGGAGGTAGAAATTTTTCAATGCAATGAAAAAAATACGGGGAAATACATCATCCATGTCAATACCTATTATATACGCAAAGATTATACTATATATAGCGTGCAAACAAGAATACTCCATCCAAATCGTGCCCAAGTAATCCCATTAATAGAAAGATATCTGGATATTATTATCAATAAATACCAGGGTGAGATAATTGATGTAATCCTCTATGGTTCAGTAGCCCGTGGGGAAGACAAGAATGAATCAGATATCGATCTCTTAATTATCGGAAAGGAAAATAATTGGGAATTAGAGAGGGATTTAATTGATATTGCATATGACACCGGGCTTTCATATGGTATGTATCTGTCAGTGAAATATATAAGCCTGGATACATATACCCGTCAGAAATCATTCATATTGTTTGAAAATATATCCAGAGAAGGAGTATCTCTTGTATCCTGATCAATCTGAAATTAAGATAAATATCCAGGTAGCAAATGAGCGTTTGATTGCAGCTGAATTTCTTTTTGAGAAAGAGCTTTTTTCAGATGCTGTGAATAGAGGTTATTATTCAATGTTCCATGCAGTAACTGCTATTTTGCTTCAAAATAGGATAACAGTAAAAACCCATACGGGACTGATTGCAAAGTTTGGGGAGATATTTATTCAGCCCGGAACAATTGATCGTGAATATGGACGAATGCTTGCCCGTGCAGAGGAATTACGTGAAAAAGCAGATTATTCTCTCCTATCTCCGATAACCCGGGAACAGGCGGAAATGGTTGTTAAAAATGCCAGATCATTCCTCGAGGAGATTGAAAAACACATACATTAGTCTAAAACCCGCGATAATAAAACATAACAGGTATTTGGCTATTCAACCACATGCATCCTGTTGTATCATGGGCCAAACGAGATATCCGGATTAATTGAATGAAGCTCATATCAATATTATCCAAATCAGATTCTTCTCAGTGAATGACATTAATAAAATTTAAAAAATAAATAAAACAATATCGTATTACCTTTTCATCATTCATAATAACCAATTTGAATATTTCCAATTACTTAATACTTTATTCCGTCCAATATAGAATATGCACAAATTCATGATCTCCCCCGAAGACCATATTCTCCCGGGCCTCCTGACGCTGAGAAAAGAAATAACAACCCGGGAATTTGACGAAAATCAGGACACAACCTGCCGGTGGAATTGAAAATATAACAAGATTATTCTGATCATTAATAAACCCGACATTATCATGAAAATCTCAGGAATCATATGGGGCGGTGAACTCCCCCTATTGACCATGGCATGCAAATCCCAAAGAATAGAACATGCCTTCATTACCAGTTCAGCAGCAAAAAACCTTGAAAACCTGGATGATTTCATCCATCACATCGATAACTCCGACCTTTGTCTTATCCATCCGTCAAATGCATCCTTCTGGGACGATTTCATTCCAAAAATACCAGAACATGTCCCGGTTGTACCTATAGGATATAACCAGGAAGGTTTTTCAGCCTCAACGGTCCCTGTCAAAGTTGCCGCTACCGCTTCTGTTTATTACATCTATGGCGGAGAGAAGAATCTTGACAACCTCATCAGGTACCTTCGTGCCAAAGTACTTCACGAAGATATAACATATGATCCACCTGAACCTGCTGTATGGGACGGGATATAT
>Ga0255347_1007536_pt1 | contig 11295 bp, 15 predicted proteins | sample wastewater_treat_2_FD_192479 | JGI IMG/M metagenome (GOLD analysis project Ga0255347, IMG submission 192479) | Wastewater microbial communities from Lulu Island WWTP, Vancouver, Canada - plant24 | ecosystem: Engineered > WWTP > Wastewater > Unclassified | place: Canada: Vancouver, British...
TTCAAGCGATAGATCAGTTTTTAGCTAGAGAAAATGAGTTAGGACAGTTAGATCAAGAAACCTTGTCAGCGATTCAGACCTTTAGAGATCAGGTCGTGCAAGGGGCTGGTCGGCAACCAGCATAGTTCTTTAACAAGTGAATAGTTTCTGGTACAATGATCCTTGTAATCCGTAGGCAAACATAAAGTAATGACACTTCAAATTAGTTTCTACAAATAGGCTGTTTCCTGTTTGCCTATGGTTTGGAGGGATTAGGTACCCTCTAGTATTAAGTAATCCTGATCATCCTCGCCAGATGTAAAAGTAGCGAAAAGGATTTTATGTCAGATGAAAAAATGACACCCAACGATGACACAATTCAGGCAGAGGACACTGCCAAAGCCCCATCAGCAGAAAATCAAACCGAGGAGACGACTCAAGAGGAAACACCTCAAGAAGACTCTAATCAACCTATAAAAACCGTTCCCTATGAAAGGTTTAAAGAGGTTAATAGTAGTAAAAATGAATTAAAAGAGGAAATTGAACGTTTAAAAAGTCAACTCAATGAAATTCAATCTGCGAAGACTCCGACTACTCCGCCTAATCCGCAAGAGGAGCAAGTTAAACAACAACTTGATCATTACTTAAAAGAGCTAGGCTATGTGAGTAAACAAGAGTTAGAACAGGTGGAGGCTGATCGGGCATTACAATCTACCATTCAAGAATTAGAAAAGAAATATGATGGCAAAGATGGTAGACCAAAATTTGATAGAGATGAAGCTATTGAATTTGCTCGTAAAAACCTGATTGGCAATTTAGAGATTGCTTATAAACAAATGCACGAAGCTGAATTAATGGATTATGCTATTAAAAAAGCAATGGGTAAAACCAAAGCAGTTAAAAGTGAAAAATCAGATGGTTCGGGTTCGGCAGATGTAGGTACTACTCAAGACGATCTCTATCGGTCAGCTATGAGTGGTGATGAAGAAGCATTACAGACTTTAATTAAACGATCAATCTCCTAATATAAAGGAGGTTTGAAATGGCAGCAGCTAGTTCAATCAAAACTTACGACGTTTCAACCAATGTAAGAGACGTAACTGATCTTATTGCGGTTGTAGCTCGTACCGAGACGCCTTTTTACTCGGGTTTGAAAAAAACAAAGGCTATTAATAAGATACACGAGAGTCAGCAATATACTTTGACTACGGGCAGTGATAATGCTCTAGTTGAGGGTGCTAACTATGAACTCGCTCAGAGAGCTGTGCCAGTCACTAATTTAAACTGGACACAAATCTTTGGTAAGAATGCTAAAGTGAGTAAATCACAAATGGCTTCTAGTACCTATGGTATTGACGACATGTTGGCTAAACAAGTCGGATTTGCCATGAAAGAGATTGCAACTGATATTGAAAAAGCTCTGTTGCGAGGGACAGGTAATAGTGGCGGTTCAGGAACTGCTCGTGAGTTGAAGGGAGCATTAGCTTTCTGTACGTCTAATGTGGAAACCGGTACTGGTACTGGTAGTGAAGCATTGACTGAAGATACGTTTAATGATGCTCTTCAACATATCTGGGATAATGGTGGCAGACCGGATTCGGTTTATGCTAACTCATACCAGAAGAGGCAAATTTCTGCTTTCACCGCTTCAGCAACTAAAAATGTTGATGCCTCTGATAAGCGATTAGTGTCTCCAGTTAATGTGTATGAAAGCGATTTCGGTATTGTAGAAATCAAGCTTGATCCATACATGGCAACTGATCAGGTCTTTATCGCCCAAAAAGATTTATGGGGCGTGGCAATCTTTAGACCGATTATCGTGGAAGATTATCCATCTATCGGGTCTTATAAAGCCAAGACAATTGAGGGTGAATTAACCCTTGAGTGCAATAACGAATTAGGTTCTGGGAAGATCACTAGTCTTTCAACCACCTAGTCTAGGTTGCATTAAACTAAAAATTATATTTTTGACCACCTGCTTTGACAGGTGGTTTTTTTGTTATTGATATGTCGCTGATTTAGTGCTATTTTAATTTTATGGCTAATTTAAACGAAGAAGTGTTGGCGCACCTTGCCGTTAGTGAAGAAGTCAGAAAAATATTAGATCGGTTGGCTGGATTTTATTCAGAAAAATATCGTCAGATTATTCTTAATACTTATGAAGATTTAGAATTAAGATCGCTATATAACGCCATTCGGGAAGAGAGTTCTCTTGGTCTTCATAATAAGAGTAAACACCACCGACAGATTATCAAATTTCCTAATGCTTATGTTTTACATTTTTTGAATGATTGTTTTGTGCCTAAATATGGAGAAGATTGGCTAAAAGATAAAGACACTCTTTATAAAGTAATGAGAAATGAAGAACTTATTAAACCGTGGCTAACTATTAAATTAAAGACTTTAGCTAGTCGCAGTAAAGTAAAAAAATGAAAGTTCTGGTTCATAATCGTGATCCACAATTATGGGTAGGTGGTGACGCTATTCAAGTTGAAAACACGATTAAAGCGTTAAAAACTCTGGGTCTTTCAGTAGATTTTACGGCTAATAGTTTTACTGATGTTAGTCAATACGATTTAGTTCATGTGTTTCATGTCAATTTTTTTTGGACTACCCCTTTAATGCAAGCGTGTATTGATCAGGGGATTCCTTATATCTTATCAGCAATTTATTTTGATAAAGAGTTTGATAATAACTTTGCGACAATGAAACAGTTAATCTTTAAGGCTAAAAAAGTAATTGCTTTATCTGTTAGAGAGAAACAAGAGATTATTAAGCGCTTTCAATGTGATCCTCGTCATGTTTTGGTTATTCCTAATGGCGTGGATAAAACTATTTTTTATGAATCTAACCCTAATTTTGGCACTCAATCTAACAGAAGTGGCGTAATTAGCGTTGGCAGGCTGTCTGATAGGGCAAAAGGGGCTGATTTAGTTATTAATGCGTGTTATAAAGCTGGGATACCTTTAACCTATATTGGGCAGAGTGATGAGAGTAGTTTTAATTGGGATTTAAAGAAAAAATGTCATCATTTGGAAAGAGTTAGTCAGCGAGAGTTAGCGAAAATATATAATCAGCATAAAGTCTATGTTTGTTCCTCTTTATCTGAGAGGCAGTCGTTGGGAGTATTAGAAGCGAAGGCGTGTGGTTGTAATATTGTGGACTCAATTTTTAATCGGGGCAATGATTTGTTGCCGTCTTCAATTGTGGTTGATCCGAGAGATGAAAACTTACTCATTAAAGCAATTAACCAGCAATTAAAATCTTTTTATCAACCAGATTTTGTGCCGTCGTGGTTAGATATTGCTAAAAAAATTGCGGAAATCTATGAACAATCAATCAAAAAATGAATTACAATTTTGGCAGAATTTGGTTAATAGCGAACGAGATCATTTTTCTTTTAGAAGAGCCAATGATTTTAAGAGAAGAGAAGCCTATTTAGAGATGGATTTATCCGGTCGGGGATTAGAAATTGGCAGTGGTTGTTTATCTATGTTTGAGTTTAGCAACGCTCAAGAGGTAGTGGCAATTGATCCTTTAATGGAAGAATATAGGCAGATTTATCCTTTAGATCAGACCGGTCGGATTAAATACTTATTGGGTGATGGGGAAAATTTAAGTTTTGCTAATCATAGTTTTGATTGGGTGGCGTTATTTAATGTGATTGATCACACACCCAATCCAGAGAAAATGATTGGGGAAATTAAACGGGTATTAAAAAAGGGTGGGATTTTATATTTTGATGTTAATTTTGATGATGTTTTAAGCCCTTGTCATTATCGGTTATGGAGAATTGAAGATGTGCGAACACTTTTAAAAGACTTTAAATTGATTAGCGAGAAAATTATAAGAAATGATAGTGGTTCTCAATTTAATTATTATGGAAAATATGAAATTTAGTATTTTAATGCCTACTTTTGATCGGAAAGAGTTTTTACGAGGGGCAGTTGAGGCAGTTTTGGCTCAAAGTTATCAAAATTATGAGTTAATAGTCAAGGAGGGATGTAAAAAAACCGTTTTTAACGTACTTGACGGGCTTGACTTGAGTAAAGTTACTCTTATTTTTAATGAAGATATGGGGATTACTGATGCAATGAACCAAATGTTAGAGTTTGCAAGTGGTGATATCTTTATGTGGGCTAATGATGATGACCGATTAAGACCAAAGGCTTTAGAGATTATTGCTAAAAGCATTGGTAATTATCAATGGGGGTTTGCAAAAATGCGAACAACGGATGGTCGGGTGCTAGGTTGCCCAGCTAATTTGAATTCATTAAAAAATGGGAACTGTATTTGCCAACCTACGGTCTTTTGGACAAGGAGGGCTTATCAAAAAGTGGGTAAGTTTAATGAAAATTTAGATTTAGTCAGTGATTATGAGTATTGGGTGAGATTAATGAGAGAGTTTCCGCCGATCTTTATTAATGAAGTGATTGCTATTTATGGAGTTCATGAATATCAATTAACTAACACTAAACAGTCTTTACAATTAAGTCAGGCTGAAATGGTCAGGAAGTCAATATGTTAATTACTGGTAGTCAAGGATTTATTGGTCGGGCGCTATTAAATAAGGTTGGCGGAGAGGTGGTGTCGGTTAAGAATTTGCCAGATAGAACTCATGCTAAGTATTTTTTGCATTTTGCTAGTCCCTCAAGTCAAGTTTTATTCAATGATGATATTGACTGCGTGAAGGAGAGTATTATAGATTTTGTTGAAGTTTGTAAGTATTGTCGTAAAAAACATATTAAGTTGATTTTTCCGTCTAGTGGTACAATTTATTTAAATAATAATGCTTATGCTCACACTAAAGTGGCAATGGAAAATATTGCCCAGGCTTATTTAAGTAATTATTTGGCGGTTAGAATTTTTGCGGGATATGGAGTCGGGGAAGATCATAAAAAAGATTATGCGAGCGTGGTTTATCAATGGATTAAAAGGATGTTAAGAGATGAAAGCCCAGTTATTTATGGGGATGGGAGTCAGAGTCGGGATTTTGTTTATATTGATGATATTGTGGATAATATTGTGAATAACTTTGACACGATTGGGGTGCTAGATATTGGTACTGGTCGGGCTACAAGTTTTAATCAAGTGGTACAATTAATCAATCAGGCTTTAAATAAAAAGATTAAACCGATTTATGTTGCTAAGCCTAGTAATTATTTAGAAAATATTATTTGTCGTTCATCAATTAAAAATCCCATTTTACTGGAAGAGGGAATTAAAAGGATTATATGTCACTTAACATAATTAGTTTGCCCGTTGGGTTAGACGCTTGTAGTTGTTATCGGGTTAGAAAACCGCTGTCGGGGATTGAGAGATTTACTGATCATCACACTCATATTATTGATGTAAGCAAAGATGACAGTGAAGAATTAGTCAAAGTCTTTCCTTTAGTTGATGTGGTGTTGATGAGACCTGGCGCAGAACTAGGGATGAAAAAAATTAAAGACATCTTTTTAAATAAGATTAAAGTCCCACTCAAAGCGAAGTGGGTAATGGATATTGATGATAATTTAGATGCAATTTCTCCTCTGTCCCAGTTTTATCAAAGTTATGGATTGGTGGAAGCTAATTATTTAAATAAACCCCTCTGGCGTGATGGCAAGAGTGGTTTTTCTATTCAAAATAATTTAGTCAGAAAAACTTATTTACAATGGGGATTGATTAATGCTGATTTGATCACGGTGACTACCGAGAGATTGGCAGAGTATATCAAGAAAAATTATAACAGTAATGTTTTTGTTTTTGATAACACTATTGATTTTGATGAGTGGTGGCGATTAAATAATAAGTTAAATAAACCGTTAAAGATTGTCTGGCAGGGTTCTCCTAGCCACTATGAAGATTGGTTTGAGATTAAAGAACCTTTAAATAAAATCTTAAGAGAGTTTAAGGTTGAATTATATATGCTGGGGTCTAATTATCTAGGGATTTTTGATCAGGATAATCGCAGTAAAGTCAAAACACTGCCTTGGGTGTCATTTGATGCTCATTCTTATCGGATGATGTCTTTACAACCTGATATTGCAATTGTGCCTTTAGCTAAAAACAAGTTTAATCAATATAAATCAAGTATTAAGTGGTATGAGATGTCGGCTATGGGAGTGCCAAGTATTGTGGCTGATGTTGAACCTTATTCTTTAAGTATTAAACAGAAAAAGACGGCGATTGCTTATCATAATCCTCAAGAATTTTATGAGGGATTGAAATTGTTAATTGAAAATAAAGGATTGAGAAAAAACATTGCGAATAATGCGTATCAATGGGTTTTTAAGAATAAAAATTTAAAAGATGAAAGTATTAAATTAAGCAAAAGATTGGAAATGTTATGCCAAATATAGTAATCAAGTCAGAGATTAGCGAACCCACTAGTATTATGAATGAGGAGATTCCGGATTCTTTATTAATTGCTTATTTTGAGTTAAACCCTAATAAAATAGAAAAGAATGACGTATCAATGATCAATGATATTAAAAGATATTTAGAAACAGTCAGTGACCAAGAAATTGACCAATTACAAGAATTAAGAACGATTCGTTCTCGCCTTGGCAGTCCTCAACTAGGAGTGAGTGAGATTGAACATATTCACCGCTATGTTAAATTAAGAGAAGCTCTGCAAGAAACCGAAGCTGAAATTCAGGAGATGGAAAAATGAACTTAAGAATTGCTATTCTTTATGATGATGATGAGGTAATGGTAGATTTTACCCCTCAAGAGTTTATTAAAGAACTCACTCGGTTGGTAGAAAAAGATCATTGTAGCGTTAAACAAGCGTTAGAGATTATTATTAAAGATTTGAAGAAAAAAACGCAAAAATCTTGACTTTTAGTTCTAGGCGTGCTTAACTAAAAATGATCTCTTGTAATTATGAGGCACTTTCTATTTAGAGTGCCTTTTTTATTAAAATATGACTAAACACAATAAAGAATTAAGCAAACTAGATAAAATCTATATTTTACTCAATATAATTTGGATAATTGTCGTGGCAGGAGTAGCTCTTTATGCCGTAGATAAACTTAGTAATGTATTAGAAAGTAGTAAAGTAATTTATATAAAGGAATAATATGGCAGACGCAATCTACAACTCTTTCAAGAAAAAGATTATGGATGGGAGCATTGATCTTGATACCGATACAATTAAGGTGGTCTTGGTCACTTCTTCTTATACCCCTAATATTGATACTCACACTCAATATTCGCATATCACTAATCAAGTGACGGGAACTGGTTATACGGCAGGTGGGGCAACCCTAGCGAATAAAAGTGTGGCAGTAGATACCACTAATGATCGGGCTAAGTTTGACGCTGATGACACCACTTGGACTACAGCTAGTATTACAGCACGAGGGGCAATTATTTATAAATATGTTGATAATGCAGGTAGCCCCGATGATACTTCGCCTTTAATCTGTTATAAAGATTTTGGCGCTGATGTGACTAGCACTAATGCTGATTTTACGATTAAGTGGCACGCTGATGGTATTCTTTATTTAAGTTAATAATTAAAAAACAATTATGGCACAAGCGTATAACGCAATTATCGCAACAATCGTAGTCGCTGGTGACGCTACTTCTGTTACCAAGACAATGGTTAAATCTACCACTTGGCGAGCTGGTACTTCTGGCGATTGGAGTAGCAGTGATTGTACCCTTACAGCAGGGAATACTTATCAGTTTAGAACTCCATTGTCTGGTATGGATGATGGTTCAACGGCAATTTTACCCGATATTAAGGCAAGTGTCACAGTTGCTTGGGATACCTCTGCTACCCTTATCTCTACGGTTGGTGATAATTTTATGAATGCCTATGCTCGTCTTTGTTATAATTTAACCTCTCTTTCAGTACCAGATACTTCTGGTTTAACTAGCGTAGGTAATTACTTTATGAATGCTTGTGCTTATCGTTGTTATAATTTAACCTCTCTTTCAGTACCAGATATCTCTGGTTTAACTAGTGTTAGCAATTACTTTATGAGTAATTATGCTGGTGGTTGTTCTAATTTAACCTCTCTTTCAGTACCAGATACTTCTGGTTTAACTAAGGTTGGGATGACTTTTTTGTATAATTATGCTAATGGTTGTTCTAGTTTAACCTCTTTATCAGTACCAGACACTTCTGGACTTATTACTGAGGGTGCTACCGTAGGTACTTATTTTATGTCTGGTTATGCCAGCAATTGTACTTCCTTAACTAAACTAATGCTTCCAGAAAACCCAGCTTATTTTAAAGACAATAATATAAGTTGGTCTGTGCCAGAGGGAAGACTCACCTATTTAAAGGGCTATGTTCTTAACGCAACCTCAAAAACTGCTTGGGAAGCACTCACGGCAGAAGGGAAAACTCTTTATTTAAATTATATTAGAGATAATGATAATATAGTAGGTGTCAACGCTAACATTAATGCAAATAGTGATGAAATATCGTTAACCAGCCAAAGTCCTTCTTTAAGTGCTGGTGTAAATCTTGAAATAAATAGTGATGAAGTTTTATTAACCAGTTTAAATCTATCTTTAAGTGTTGGTGTTAATATAGCTAGTGATGAAGTTCTATTTACTAGTTTAAGTCCTTCTTTAATTGCTGGCGTTAATGTTAGTGCAAACAGTGACGAAATATCGCTTACTAGTTTAAGCCCTTCTTTTAGTGCTGGTGTTAATTTAGGCGTTTCTGTTCAAGAAAGCGTTTTGAGTTCTACTGCTGTTTTGGCTTCTGGTAAAGCAATAACATCTCCATCTGCTGATGAAGTTCTATTTACTAGTTTAAGTCCTTCTTTAATTGCTGGCGTTAATGTTAGTGCAAACAGTGACGAAATATCGCTTACTAGTTTAAATCCATCTCTAAATGTTAGTGCTGATATAAGTGTAGATGAAGTGTCATTAACTAGTTTAGGCATTGACTCTTTTTCTGTGTCTAAAGATTTAACAGCTATCGCTTTTTCTATTATTAATCCTCCTGTAGGTAAGACTTGGGATTATTTGTGGTTAAAGAATAAAGATGTGGCTAGTAATGCGTGGAATAAGCAGGAATTAAGCGATAATAACTGGACTAAAAAAAGTGAAATAAAAACTGAGTGGGAGAAACAATAATGACAAAAGCTCAATTAATTATGGATTTTAAAAATATGATTGGACCCGCAGGTAAGGGGTCAGAAGTTGATAATCCTGGGTTGGTAGTTTGGTTAAATGACGCTATTGATGTGGCTAACTCTGCTATTCTTGATGTGATCCCTGATTATTTTACTAATCTAGTGACTTCTTCTGCTCTTGAGGGTCAGAGTGAATATAAATTGCCTGATGATTTTGAGAAAGCGGTATTGGTGTCGGTCACTTATGATGGCACTAATTGGGTAAAAGCTTTACCTTTAAATAATATTGGTCAGGCTTTGGACTTATATCAATCGGGAGTAGTTAATTTTAATCAGACTCAACCTTATTATTATTTAATAAAAAACATTATTGGTTTTCAACCTGGCTTTGAAAAAACTATCGCTAATGCAATTAAATTGTGGTATGCCTATTCGCCTAAAGAATTGGTTGAAGATAGTGATGAACCAGACTTGCCAAGAAGAATTCAAGCAATTTTAAAATATTGGATGTATGCTAATTATTTAGATCAAAATGATGAACATGCGTCGGCTGAAAAAATGAGGCAGAGATTTGATTTTAATTTAGAGAAAATGGTCAATCAATTAGTTGATCGGCAGGTTGACCAACCAAAGTCAGTTGAAGTAGATGTAGACGATCAAGGATTATATGGCTAATTTTGCAACATATCGCCACAATTCTTATGATGGGGGGTTGAATAACACCGACTCTCGGCGTGATATTGAGAGAGATCAAGCGTCATTCTTAGAAAATTGGGACATTAGTATGAGAGGTCGGTTACAATCTCGTAAAGGGCTAACTCAAGTAGGGGATGTTCAAACTGGTACTATCTATGGGGCGGGACATTATCAAAAAACTAATGACACCCATTATTTAATAATTAATGAGGGAGTTAATGTAAAGTATTTGTCCACTAATGCTTTTGTTGCAGTAGGGACTGCTTCTACCGTTACTAAGTCAGAAAGAATGGATTTTGCTAATTGTTTTGTAAAAGATAAAATCTATATGTCTAGTGATGGTAATGGACTTTTAGCTTGGGATGGAGGGAGTGCGGGACTTACTACAATTAGTAATGCGGTAGCTGGTAATCGGATTTTATGGTATCAAAATCATTTATTCCATATTAATAATGTTCTTGTTTCCTCCACTAAATATCCTAATCGGATTTATTGGTCAGATTTTGGTAATCCTGAAGCTTATACCACTGGTACTAATTTTATAGAATTGCCTGGTGAGGGTCGGGCAATTACTATGAATGTTCTAGGTAATGTTTTAGTCGTGTTTAAAGAAAATTCTTATATGTTCTTATCGGGATATGGGTCTAATTCTTGGGCATTGACTGCATCCTCAACTTCTATTGCTAACACTGATAGTTCGGTAGGGTGTGTAGCAGTTCGGGGAACGGTCAGAGTCAGCGCTAATGAATTGTGGTTTATTGATAATCAAGGGTATATCAGGAGATTAACCCAGACTGATTATGGGTTTAATAGCAAGATAATGAGTAGCAATTTAGAGAAAACTAGAAAAAGTTTAAATATGGGACAGTTAAGCCAGGCGGTGGCTTGGTATGATGATGAAAAAGTTTATTTTGCAGTAGCCACAGGAAGTAGTACGGTTAATAATTTAGTTTTAGTGTTTGATCGGTTGGCTTCGGAAAGAAACAATGGAAAAGAAGCGTGGACTACTTATACTGGTTGGGAGGTCAATGATCTGATTAGTTATGGGTCTACTGATCCTATTCTTCATATTATTGGGGGGAGTTCTAAAAAAGTTTACAACCATACCGGCGGGAGTGATGCTGGAGCAGATATTGATTGTCGCTGGGATGGTAAAAATGACGATTATGATAAGCCAGAGAGGTGGAAAAAACACACTTATGGTTATATTTACTCACAAGCTCAAGCTAATGAGGACATTGATATTTATGCGTCAATTGAGGGGACAACTTTTGCTCATTTGGCTAGTTTTAATCTCAATAGCCAGGGGACAGCTTTGGGTCCCACTGGTTTAGCAAAAATGGGTCCCACTGGTTCTTTTATTCTTGGTGGGGCTACTGATTTAGAGAAAAAATATTATTTTGCGAGTGGAGGTGGGGCTATTACTGGGAAAACAATGGTAATGTCAATTCGCAGTAAAACTAAAACTCAAATTCATGTAGATAATTTTACTAACCATTTTATGATCAGGAGTTTAAAATAAAAAAAAGGAAAA
>Ga0255347_1007538_pt1 | contig 11294 bp, 7 predicted proteins | sample wastewater_treat_2_FD_192479 | JGI IMG/M metagenome (GOLD analysis project Ga0255347, IMG submission 192479) | Wastewater microbial communities from Lulu Island WWTP, Vancouver, Canada - plant24 | ecosystem: Engineered > WWTP > Wastewater > Unclassified | place: Canada: Vancouver, British...
TGGCCCGGGAACTCCCCTGCATCAGGGTGGATGACGGCCGGTTCGATGAGGGCATCCACGAGGTGGTCGAGGAGGCCCCCCTGGCCCTCTTCGTCAACGGGAGGCATCTCATGACCGCGATGGTGAGCCCTGTGGACCTGGAGGACTTTGTCACCGGGTACCTTTTCACCGAGCAGGTCATCAGGAGCGCTGGCGAGATCGAGTCGATCAGGACCGAGAAGAACCGCACCAGCATAATCACCACGAACCTGTTCCGGGCCATCGGGCCAAAGAAGACCATCCTTTCCGGGTGCGGCGGCAGCACGTCGTACATCGATGCCGAAAAGCTCCCGAAGATCCACTCGGACTTCTCCATCAGCACTGCCGCCATCGCGGATTTGATGAAGAACACCCTTGCCTCGGACCTCCACAGGGCAACGGGGGGCGTCCATATCGTGGCCCTCGCGGACCGGGAGAAGGTCATCGCGGTTTCAGAGGACATCGGGAGGCACAACGCCCTCGACCGGGTGATCGGGCACGGAATCCGGAGTGGGATCGATTTTTCCCGGACATTCGTCCTCTCCTCCGGCCGGGTCTCGTCCGAGATGGTGCGCAAGTGCCTGGTAGCCAACGTACCCCTCATCGTCTCCCGCGGGGCGACCACGACCCTGGCGGTTGAGATCGCCCGGAAGACCGGGCTCACCATCGTAGGCTTTGCCCGGGGGAGCCGGATGAACATTTACACGCACCCCGAACGGGTTGAAGGGGCAGGAAAACCAGGAGACCCTTCAGATCCCCAGTGACCGGAGAGTACGGCACGCCTGGCACAGCTCCCCGCTGCACATCGCGCCGCAGCTTTGGCAGGCATGCAGGTCCCCGGGCAGGGAAGCCGGTCCCACCTGCTTTCGTATCGCGTCCCGCGACCGGATAAGGGACTCCCGGGTTCCGGGGTGCCGGTATTCCAGCTCGTCAAGCATCGCTCGCACCTCTGACCGCAGGGCGGATCGGGCATACGGGCATTCAGGCAGGTCAGTATAGCATCCTTTTACAAGGAGGTAAGTAAACACTTCGCGTTCGGAGATGACGGAAAGAGGCTTGATCCTCGGGAGGAAGCAGCCGGGCAGGCCGGTTGTGCTGTCCTGGGCGAGGCGTGCCAGGTCGCCGCGGAGTATGTTCATCAGCACTGACTGCGCCTCGTCGTCCAGGTTGTGCCCGGTTGCGATCCGGGCCGCCCCGACGCTCCGTGCTGCATCGGCAAGCGCCCTCCTGCGCAGCACCCCGCAGATCGTGCATGCCCTCTGCTCCCTTCCCTGCAGGAAGTGGTCCAGGTCATGGCCGAAGAGCTCGGAAAACGAGGTGACGTGGTGCCTGACCCCCAGGCGCCGTGTCAGGCTGCAGGCAGCCCGGATCGTCCCATCGCGGTAACCTGCGATGCCTTCATCGATGGTGATGGCGGTGATCGAGGCATCCGCCCATTCACCGAGGATGCGGTTGAGAATGAGAAGCATGCAGGAGCTGTCCTTTCCCCCGCTGAGGGCAACGGCGACATGGTCCCCGGGGGCGATGCCCCGGGTCACCCGGAGGTTGTCCCTGACCCGCCGCTCGATATCGGCGGTCAGGTGCCTGGCGCAGAGCCGCTCCCCGGAACCGGAGCGGATCACGGGCGGTTCAGGGCAGAATGCACACTGATCCTCCCCTGTCCGTCCCCCGCCCTCCTTTCCTGCCATTCACCCTCCATGAGCGACCCGGATAATCCGGACCACGTCGTCTCCCGAGGCGATTACATCGTCAGGCACAATCCTGCCGTTCTTCACCACGATCACACCGGTCGGTAGGATGCCCAGCCGCAGGAGAAGCTGCTCGATGGGTACCGGGTCGCCCGGCATGGTCTGCACGGTCCTGTCGGGAAGGATGACCTGCATGGGTTCCCCTGAGACTCTCTCGGGTCCGGGTATAAACAGCTGGGTCGCGGGACGAGGGTCTCCTCCGGCTGTCCATGTCCGCCCGGACACTTGCAGCAGGGAAATGGGTGGGGGGACGCTCCAGCCGGGAGAACGATGCGAGAAGCCATCCAGCCGGGAGAACTACAATGAGGAGGGACTGGTGGGAGGGCGCTCCAGCTAAAAGAACGGATAAACAACCAGTGGGGGATTAGATGGGAGAACGGGCAGCGATAAATCAGGTAAATGTCCAGATCTCAACTGGAACGATCCAAAAGCGTAAAACGCCCAGAGATCCGGAGTTCTCGAAAGGTGCCGCAATAGACACTATACAGACCAGAGGAGGATTATTCAAGGGATTTCAAGCATCCGTTCGATGGCCTTCCGCGCGGGCGCCGCGATGTCCCGGTGGACCACCACCCGCGGCTCCATCCGCTCGAGGGCCGTGAGAACGGTCCCGAGCCCGGTCTTCTTCATGTTCATGCAGATCGCCCCCGGAGAGAGGGGATAGCACCGCTTGTCCGGGCAGAGCTTCGCGAGCCGGTGGAGCAGGCCGGTCTCGGTCCCGATAATGAACTCCGCGGAGCTGCTTGCACAGGCGTGCCGCACCATGCCCGACGTGCTCAGGACGAAATCGGCACAGTCGATCACCTCGGGCCGGCATTCGGGGTGCACCAGCACCTCGGCCCCGGGGTGCCTCGTCCTCTCGCGTGCAACGTCCTCCGGGGTGAACCGATCATGCACGATGCAGTACCCTTCCCAGGGGAGTATCGCCTTCCGGGTGAACCGGGCAACGTACCGTGCAAGGTTCTGGTCCGGGACAAAGATCACCCTCTGCTCGGAGAGCGACCCAACCACCTTCACCGCGTTCGCCGAGGTGCAGCAGATATCGCTCTCAGCCTTCACCTCTGCCGTGGTGTTTACGTAGGCGACCACGGCAGCGTCCGGGTGCTCTTCTTTCAGGAGCCTCAGCTCTCCCGCGGTCACCATCTCCGCCATCGGGCAGCAGGCATCCCGGGCAGGAAGGAGGACCGCCTTTTCGGGGGACAGGATTGCGGCAGTCTCGGCCATGAAGTCGACGCCGCAGAAGACGATGGCCGAGCACTCCAGTGATGCAGCCGCCCGGGAGAGCTCCAGCGAATCCCCCACCAGGTCGGCAACTTCCTGCACCTCGGGGACCTGGTAGTTGTGCGCAAGGATGACCGCATCCCTGGCTTTCGCGAGAGCACGTATCTCTTCGGCAAGGGCGGTGCAGTCGGCCATTTCTGTTCACTCGTTCCGGTGGGTTACCGGGATGATATGGGACAGCGGGGGCTTCCCTGATGATGAATCAGGTTCACGATTTGTGAATATATACCAATCGCTCGTCATGGTATGCAGATCCTCATGGGCAGCCAGGGGAATAGTGGGCCGGGATTCCAGGAAAGCAGGCGTCCTATACGCTCCGTGATATCTCCCGAACGGTAGCAACGAGGGTGTCGACTTCAATCGCCGTGGAATAGAGGTAAAGGCTCGCGCGGACGGTGCCGTCCGGCAGTCCGAGCCTCTCCATCAGGGGCATGCAGCAGTGGTGGCCTGACCGGACCATGATGTCGGCGTTTTTGTCGAGGGCCTGCGCCACCTCGTGGGGATGGAGCCCCTGCACCGTGAAGGATACCACGCCTATCCGCCGTCCAGGATCCTCGTGGGCAAAGACCCGGACTCCTTCGACGTCTGAAAGCCCCCCGATCAGCCGGGTGGTCAGCGCCTCCTCGCATCTCCGGACCCTGTCCATCCCGATTGCCCCCAGGTAATCAACCGCTGCACCGAGCCCGATGCCGCCGCCGATGTTCGGGGTGCCGGCCTCGTAGCGGGGGTACCCTTCAGCCAGGGTATACCCCTCGAGGGATACGGACTCGATCATGCCGCCCCCCAGGTCGCCCGGCCTGATGACCGGTTCCTTCATCCACAGCACCCCGGTCCCGGTCGGCCCGAGCATCTTATGCCCCGAGAAGCAGAGGAAATCGGCTCCGATCCGGCTGATGTCGACCGGGATATGGGGGACCGACTGGGAACCATCGACAAGGAGGAGGGCGCCGCGGTCGTGGCAGATCCGGGCTATCTCCTCCACCGGGGTGATCACGCCGAGGGCGTTCGAGGCATGGGTCACCGCGACCAGGCGGGTGGCGTCGGTGACCGCCTCCTCGAGTGCAGGGAGGTCGAGCGTGTAATCAGGGTTGATCCCGATTACCTCGAGCTCGACGCCGAGCTCCCGCTGGTGCATCCAGGGGAGGAGGTTGGAATGGTGCTCGAGGATGGTGGTGACCACCCGGTCGCCGCGCTTCAGGCAGAGGCCCCGTGCGACCATGTTGATAGCCGAGGTCGTGTTCAGGGTAAATACCGTGACGCCGCCTTCCCCGCCGATGAACCGGGCCACCTTCTCGTGGGCGTGCCAGTACCGCTGGGTGGCGATCTGCGCAAGCCTGTGGACTCCCCTGCCGACGTTGGCCCGGTAACCGCGCTCGAACTCGAGCATCGCGGAAAGGACCGGCTCAGGGGAGAGGCTGGTCGCAGCACTGTCGAGGTACACAACGTCTGCGACCAGGGAGAAGTCCTTTCTGAAATGTTCGCAGGAATGGCCCGGATCGTCTTCCACCGCCGCGTGAACGGGGGCCGGACCAACGGCCGCAGGCGCCGGAGGGGTCGGCGCGGCCCCTGCAGGCCGTTCCCTGAGATCTATCCCCCTGGACTGGCAGAGCTCCTGCATCTTGGGCGGGAGGTCCTTCCAGCGCCAGAGCCCCCAGGTCACGTACTCAGGGGGAAGTCCCCGCGCCCCCGCCCAACGTTTCAGGAAAGCCGTCCATCGCTCCGCGTATTCGGGGTGGAGGCCCTTGAGCTGCTCGTACTCGCTCTCGAGCATGGCCGGGCATAGGTAGCAGCCAATCCGCTCGAGGCCCAGGTCGTAGAGGGGGTTCTGCGGGAGCTTCGACCACCAGAGATAGAGATAGACCTCGAAGGCCCGCCAGTTCCGGATGGGGGATACGTTCAGCTGCAGGGGGTTCGCGGGGTTCTGGCTGGTGATGTCCAGGTCCGCCCTGTTCCAGGACTCGTACCACCGGTTCCCCTGGACCGTAACGCACGGGCCCATACCCGCGAGGTGCAGCTTCAGGGGGTTGAGCTTCAGGAGCTTGCAGCACCACCGCCGGTCTTTTGCAGGAGGCCCGGCCTTCTCCACGGCTCTCCAGAAATCCCCCCCTCTCCTGACGATCTCGACCCCCTGGCCCTCGACAAAGGTCACGGTCTCGGGGAACTCGATCCCCGTGTCGATGAAGAACGCCTCGGCAACCCCTGCCTTGCGGGCCAGGGCAAGGACTGCCGTGCTGTCCTTTCCTCCGGAGAAGGAAACATTCACCCGGGGGCGGTCGTTCATGTGCTGCCTGATGGCCCGGATGGCATTTCTCTCCAGGTTCTTCAGGTGGACCCGGTTCCTCTCCACCACGAGGTCCCAGCCGGGGTCCCCGCCCTCCCCCGGTGAAACCGCCACCACTTCCTTCACCCTCAGGGACCCGTCCCTGAGAACCCCGGTGCCGAACCGCTTCCGGTAACGCACGATAACCGTCCCATCCGGCTCTCCGGTTGCAACCCTGAACCGCTTGCCGCCGATACGGCCGCCAGGGAGGCTGCCTGCCGGGATCACCGTTCTCTCGAGGTCTATGATGCCCCTCGCAGCCCGGGGCAGGACGAAGGGGAGAGCTTCCGGGGCGAGATCAAACCGGAACTGCCGGGTGACCGGGTCAAAGGACAGCCAGCCGAAACGCTCGCCATGGATGATCACCAGCTCGTTCCGGTCGAGCCCCCCGGTCTTGTTCAGGAGGATGACCCTGGGCAGGGGCACCTCCCCAAACCGCTCCCTGACCAGGGAGCCGATCAGCTCCCGGTCCGCGGCCAGTGCGGGGCGGACGTCATACGGTGGCAGGAGGGCGATCGCCCGGCCCACCGCTCCGCAGCCACATGTCCTGCCTGCCAGGGGAACGTCACAGCGGTCGCACCAATACAGGGTCTTTTTCACCGGGGGGTCCCGCATCAGAGAGCATTGATTCCCCCGGGAGATAATAGCGATGTTGCAGGCGAAACACGCTATGGGCCGGGTTGGGAGCGGCACTTCGGAGCCGGGCTTTCCCGGACGTAAAAAGTCGCGCGATCCGGTTCACTTTCCTCCCCGGAGGTCCCGCCGCCAGGGTTTATTCATGGCAATAACCGGGCAGGAGCACCCGGGGTCCGCCCAGGTCCAATGGTTCCATCTGAACCCCAGGATGCATGAACCGTCAGGGTGCCGGCCTGGACAACAGAGGATGGATGCCGGATCGGTGGCAGCCTCTTCCGTGGGTCCAGGATCCGGGCAGATCCCGCGAAACGCTTTAGCATGGGTCCGGCCGGCGCTCCCCTGATCGCAGTCGTGCTGCTAAATGGTTTGCAGGCCCGGGTAGTTCCAGGGAGCAGCCATTGTCCAGGGCCCCATCCGGCTCCCCGCCGCGTTCCGGGGCCGGTCACCCGGAGCTTGCTACTGGTTCAGCCTGATCGATTGCGGCGGGATGTGGATCTCGAACCTGGCCCCTTCTCCGAAGACCCCGTTTTCGCGGATAGTAAATCCATTGATGCCAAGCATTTCCCTGGCAAAAAAGAGGCCAAGGCCGGTATTTTTCCCAAAACCCATGGTAAAGATTTTTTCCTTGTTGGCGGGGCCGATGCCGGTCCCGTCATCGGCGACGACAAGGACCATCCCCTCCCTGCTGTTCGCGATGGAAAAGGCGATCCTTTTGGTTTTTTCCCCATGGCGCACGGAATTGTCCGCGAGTGCGTAGAAGACCTTCTCGATCAGGGGGTCGGCCAGGATATCCGCATCAGGAATGTCAATCGCAACAGAGATGCCCGAGTTCATGAAGGACCCGGTGGCCCTGGTGATAGCGTCCCGAAGGTTCTGCCACCGGGGTTTCCGCGTTCCGATGTCCTGGTAGTCCCTGGTAAAGATGAGATGGGTATTGATGGTCTCGGCTGCGGATCGGCTCTTGCCGATCAATTCCTGCACCCTCGGTTCATTGCTCTCAGACTCTGCAATGTCGAGGTACCCGAGGAGCACGGTCACCTGGTTCAGGATATCGTGGCGGGTTACCGAGGAAAGGAGCCGGAGCTTGGTATTGGCAAGCTCCAGAGCCTTGGCAGACTCGATCCGGTCGCTCACATCCCGTATTATCGACACGATCCCGATAACCTCTCCTGCAGGGTCGTGCAGCACGGAACTGTTGATTTCGAAGTAGCAGGCCGTACCATCCTGGAGCCTGGCCTGGTACGTGGCAGCAGGGAACGTCTCTCCGCGCATAACCCGCTGCTGGTTCGACCGTGCTTCCTCCCGGTAATCAGGCGCAATCCAGTCGAGCAGGTTCGTCCCGAGAACCGCTTCGACCTTGGTGCCGCCAAAGAGATGGATGATCCTGGGCGATGCATAGGTAATGCTGCCGGAAAGGTCCGTGATGCAGATCCCGTCAGGTGATGCATCAAGGAGCGATCGCTGGAATTCATCTGATCGTATGACCTTTTCCGGCATCTGGCCGAAAATGGAATCCTTTTTGTTGAATCCTTCCTTTTCTGACGCAATACGTCCTCCGATATCCCGAAAAACCACCTGGACGGCATCCGCTCCATTCCAGGTGCAGGGAACTGCGGCCACTTCTACATCGACGGTCCTGCCGTCAATGGTCAGGAAGCGTTCCTGAAGTTCTTCCTGGGCTGTTTCCACTGCCTGTCGGGAACGGATGGAGATGACATCCCGGTAGTCGGGATGGGCGAGGTCGATGATAGGCTTCCCGATGAGCTGGCCGGCACTGGTGCCGCCAAGTATCTCCACGGCCGCCCGGTTGAGGAAAACGATCCTGCCGCCCTGGTGTATTGCAATGCCGTCAGAGGACGTGTCGATGACCTTGAAGTACTGCTCTTCCCGGGAGCGGATTGCCGCTTCTGAACGCTTCCGTTCCGTGATGTCCCGGTAAATGCAGAGGAGGGCAGGAGCATCGCGCAGGGAGATGGTCCTCCATTGCGCTTCGATAGGGATCTCCCGGCCGTCCTTGTGCATGAGGAGCGTCTCGTACTCTGCATGCCCATCGCGGTGGAGCCGTTCCAGCACTTCGTCCATCTTCTTCTGGCACCGTTCGGCAAAAAGGTGGAGCGAGGGCTTACCGACCAGTTCGTCACGGCAGTAGCCGAGCATCTGGCATGCCTTTTGATTGATGTCAAGGAGGACTCCGGCGGAATCACCGATCATGATCCCATCGGTTGAGCTCTCAAAGAGCTGGCGGTATATCTTTTCACTCTCTTTTAAGGCATTCTCGGCCTGTTTCCGTTCGGTAATATCCCTGCCGACCGATTGGAACTCGAGGACCCTGCCGTTATCACCAAAAATAGCCCGGTCGCTCCACCCCTGCCAGCGGATGGAGCCGTCAGGCATGATGATCCGGTGCTCTATGACCGCCACAGGGTTTGCAGGCGTCAGGGATGCGAAATGGGCCCTCAGCCGTTTGCGGTCGCCGGCGGGGATGGGCGGGGCGAACTGGTGCCCCACCAGTTCATCGCGCGTCTTGTGGAAGTATCGGAGATAGGCATCATTGACAAAGATGTGGACATGGTCGGGGGTGAACCGGCAGATAAACTCGTTCTGGCTCTCGACCACGTTCCGGTACCGCTCCTCGCTGTCACGGAGGGCCTCTTCGACCTCCTTCTGCTCGGTTATATCCCGGATAGACTCGATGGCCCCCACCAGGTTTCCTTCCAGGTCCTTGAACGGTGAGGCGATGAACCAGAGGTGCCGCCCTTTCCCGCTTGTGCCCAGGTGGGGGATATAAATCTCGGAGACGAGGCGATTCTCTTCGAGCCTGATAAAAGGGTACATGGCCTCTGTTGATGGGTCCGGGGTCATGACCAGGTCAATAAGGATCGGCCGGCGGATCCCGTAGAACGGGATTGCATAGGCGTAGTCCCCCTGCCCAACTATCTCTCCTGCAGGGACCCCCGTCATCTCTTCCATGGCCCGGTTCCAGACGATGACTGTCCCTTCGCTGTCAATCGCAAAGGTGGCATCCGGGAGGAAGTTGATGAAGTTCACCAGGCGCTGCTGGGACTCGAGGTGTGACAGTTCTGCCTGGCGCCGGCTGACGGCCTGCCTGATCTTGTGGATCAGCTCGGTGAACTGGGACTTTGCATCGGTCCCCTTCTGCAGGTAAAAGTCAGCACCCGAGTTGATGGCCTCGATGACGACCTCTTCACGTCCCTTTCCTGTAAAGAGGATGAAGGGCACCCCGCTGGACTTCCGCACATGCTGGAGGAAGACGATGCCGTCCATCCCTGGCATCTGGTAATCGGAGATGATTGCGTCGTAAACCTTCTGGTCCAGCATCTGGATCGCCGCCTGCGCCGACGTTGCGCAGTCGACAGACATGAAGCCCGACCGCTCAAGGTACAGCTTTGCCACGTCCAGCATGGCTGGTTCATCGTCCACATACAGAACGGCGAGCACGATGGACCTCGCGCTTTAGAAGAGATTTCTGGTATCGCTCTTAATAAGGTTAAGGGCTGTCCTCCATACCTTGGCTGATGCGAAATACCGGTTCATCTTCCCTCCCACGCCACCACAGGGGTGATAAGGGTATGGGAAGGTCTCCCGGGCCATGCCGCGGCGCGGGATGGAGGGGGCGGTCACGAGCGCGAATCTGATGTTCGTGCACACGGTATCTTAGTCCCTGGATGGAGTCAGGGTCCGTTCCAGTAAGATTGAACCACCGGGATCCCTGCAGGCAGCAAGGTATGGAGAAAGGTTTTTCTTCCGGAATAATGGCGCGGTGAAATTCATATCCTCTCCTGTCCAAGAAGTCTCCTGTACAGGTGATGTTTCATGCCAGGACCGGCTTTCTCCCCCTTCCAGATGATCGGCATCGTCTATGCATTCATTTTCTTTTTACTCGGTGCATACCTCTGGCGAAAGCGCTTATTTTCCCGGAAACTATGGTACCTCCTCCTGGTGGTATCCGCGCTCCTCGGGTTCCTCATCTTCTCCCCTGTCCTCCCGTTCCAGTTCCAGGAGCTGATCCTCCAGCTGGGAGGAGGGTCTGCTGGATTCACCATCATTGCAGCCGCGATCGGAATCGCCCTGTTCCTGCTCCTCACCTACCTCTTTGGCAGGCAGTTCTGCAGTTACCTCTGCCCGGTCGGGGCAGTGCAGGAGCTGGCGCATGCGGTGCCGGGGCCGAAAGTGCCGGTCCGGGCAAAGGTCACCCTGACCATCGCCCGGTGGATCGTATTTATCATCATCATCATTGCCGGCATCGGGTTCTCTACGGGAATCCTGGCTATCCTCGGGCTGCGGCAGTTTTTCACACTTACGCTGTCCTTCGGGTTCCTGGTCTTTCTCGGGATCCTGGTTATCTCTGTCTTCATCTATCGCCCCTTCTGCAGGGTGATATGCCCGGTTGCCGTGTTTTTCCAGATGGCTGCGGCATTTTCGCGGTGGAAGATACGCCGGACCCCGGCATGCATCGAGTGCGGGAAGTGCGAGAAAGCCTGCCCCACCGGCGAGGCAGGGAAGGAGGACCGCAAGAGCGAGTGCTATCTCTGCCGGCGCTGCATGGAAGTCTGCCCAAAAGAAGACGCCCTCCTGTATGGGCCGCCGGGTGAGGGTGAAGGGCCTGCCGGTGGGAAGTAATTACCTGAACCAGGAGCACCAGGCTTGTCGCCCGGAGTGATTCCTGCCTGCTATGCAGATGGATTTGCTCTCCTTGATACCAGATCCGCTCGCGGAACTGCCGGGATGAACCGGGCCAGCGAGAACCAGGTGCCAGCAGGATGCGATGCAACCGGACCCTTACCAGGGCAAGGGATGAAATCATCGCGGCTGTATAGATACAGGCATGGAGGAGTACGCCTCCACTCCAGGAGATTTGGGGACCAACGGGGAGGAGGAATACAACGGGTGCGAACAGTGCGGGCTCTGCTGCAAGGTCTTTGGAGACAGGATCACCCCCACCGCCGAAAACGTTCTATCCTGGATGGAAGAAGGGAGGGAGGATATCCTGCGGTTTACCTACGGGTGCCGCACGGACGGCGGGTGGGTCTGCTGTGTGCACCTGGAACCCCGGGATCTCGGGGATCTGGTCATCATCGAGTTCCGGGAGCCTGGGACCGCCCGGTATCTCCCCGCATGCCCATTCCTGAGGCGGAAGGATAAAAAGAAATACTCCTGTGCCATCCACGACGTGGAACCGGAGATGTGCCGGAATTACCGGCCATGGATCTGGGGGGAGACCTACTTTCCCCGGTGCCCGGCCGTGCGGAGGTAGGCTCTCGCGGAGGGGG
>Ga0255347_1007539_pt1 | contig 11293 bp, 9 predicted proteins | sample wastewater_treat_2_FD_192479 | JGI IMG/M metagenome (GOLD analysis project Ga0255347, IMG submission 192479) | Wastewater microbial communities from Lulu Island WWTP, Vancouver, Canada - plant24 | ecosystem: Engineered > WWTP > Wastewater > Unclassified | place: Canada: Vancouver, British...
CAGCAAGTGGTGGCGGCTCTACTGATATCATAAAACTGAATCCCACCGAGTTAATATATTTTGATTAATGGCTACACTAATTACCCGACTAAACATGTTTCTGAGATGGATGGTGCGAAAAGACAACAGAGGCGTTGATTTCGGGATCTGGAAGTCAATATCACCCTCAATATTATCATGTCCGCTTGATGTCCATTCAGGCAATGTTGCACGCAAACTTGGTTTGCTAAGTCGAAAACAGAATGATGCTAAAGCAGTTGCAGAATTGGACAGAGTTTTAAGAAGTTTTGATTCGGAAGATCCTGTTAAGTATGACTTTGCATTATTTGGATTGGGTGCTATAGAAAGATTTTAATATAAGATCCTGACAAAGCATTTAATTAATTCTATTCGTCCTGCATTGAAGAATTCCCGAACTACGGCATTTTATGGAACAATGTCTGAAAGATAACTCCATTATGTTTTATACAATGCCAGGAGTAAGAAAGAAGACTCAGCTTTAATTTACAATTTAACGCAGGTGTCAAATTCGCAGTAAGCTTTTTGAAGCAAAACAAGCCAATGCCTCGCATAATACACTTGTAAATAAGCCAAAAAACTTTTTCAATGTATCCGATAAAACTGTAACTTTGTTCTTAACCTTGATTTTATAGTCGTAAACGATATTAGTAGCGCTATTCTAATATCTTGAAAATCAAGGCTGTGTGCTAATTAAAGAGCGCGTATTCACTAATAATCAAAGTGTTAGCGGTTTTGTCATCTACCAGGCTTATTTATTTCGGCGTGAATTGGAAACGTAATAAATAATTAATTCGATAAAACCACATACAATATGAATAAAATAGTATTGCAATCTGTTCAATTTAAAGTTAGTGTACAACTCGGAGAGTTTGTAAAAAGAAATAGTGAAAGCTATGATGAATTTGTTTTTGGATACAGTTAAAACCTTGTAAAAGGTGATCCATAGCCAAAAATGAAAAGTAATCAGAAGATGATTTTTCTGAAATCCTTTAAAAAACAAATCATTAACTAATTTATTATACTTTGAACATGACTGAAAACGAAATACTGTATCAGCCAAGGGACTTCAACTCGATTGAATTATGGGAGCATATAACCTCAGAGCAATGGAATGATCCTCTTTGGCAAAAAACAAATTCAATACGCACAATAGATCAACTCAAGAAAGTAATAAAAATAAATGATCATCAGAAAGCAGAGATCTGCAGAACCATTGAAGCCTTAAAAAAAGAGGGAAAAGAACCCATGCGAATCACCCCATATTACGCTTCTCTCATCCAGGAGGACCCGTTTAATCCAATATTTTTTTCGCAAAGATCCGAGACAAAAATTGATCCAATATTCTGGCAATCAGTACCCACTCCGGCAAATCTCCTGTTTCCGGATGCCGGACCAGAAGCGGCAATGGATGAAGGTTCAAGAAGTTTTGGAGCTGCTTATCAGCGATATCCCAACAGAGTGGCATTATTTGTTGCAGAAAATACAAGCTGTGCCTCGTATTGCGTGCATTGTCAGAGATCAAAATCTCTGGACAGCACTATGAATGTAAGTATGGCAGAGATCAACAGAGGTCTGTTTTACATTGGTTACAATCGAAACATAAATGAAGTTCTTGTAACCGGTGGTGATGCCTTAATGATAAGTAATAAAACACTAAAGTATGTTCTTGAAGAATTGAGTAAGATTGATCATTTAAAATCCATCAGAATAGCTACAAGGGTGCCGGTTGTATTACCAATGGCGATAACGGAGGAACTTCTGAATCTGATCAAAGTATCGGCTAATAAATTCAATAGAGGATTGGAAAAATATGTTTATTTCATGACTCATATAAATCATTTTCATGAAATAACTTTAGATCTGTTCAGAGCAATAAAAAAAATCATGGATTTTGGATTTACTGTTAGAAATCAAACTGTTTTATTAAACCATGTCAATGACGATTTCAGTACTCTGGCAGAGACTTTCAGAAGAATGTTCTGGATAGGAGTGCATCCCTATTATTTATTACAATGCCATAAAGAAAAAGGAATTGTCCATTTCATAGTTCCTGTCCAGATAGGGAAAATATTTATGAAGAATCTTCAGGGTTGGATTTCAGGGATCACAGTCCCCCGGTATGCAGCCAATGTTGAAGGTGGTGGCGGCAAGGTTCTGCTTATGCCGTCAGGTCATGACACACTTAATCTTAATACCGGAATTGAGGATAAGATATCTGAGAGTTATGCTATTATTACTACATGGGATCATAGAGAGATAAAAAAATATGAATCGCTTGGCAGGGCAACAGAGGAAGAATTTTCTGAAGCAGTAAAAATAATGGATGCTTTCATAGAGAGAAAAGGGGTTTTTCTTCCGAGAATAATTATTGTGGATGAAAAAGGTAATCACATCCGGACAACTAACAGATCTGAGTTACCTGTTTATGATACAAGAAAAAAGACTGAAGCACTAGGGTATGAATTATTTACTGAAGATATGCCGCTTACCAATCCTGTACTGATTTATGAGGAACTTGAAAAAGAATATTTGAAAAGCAGGTATATTGTAAAATAATTGTAAACACAGATATAATAAAACAGATGTTCAGGATCCGTAAAATCACAAATCCTTTCCTTGAAGGGAATAAAAAAACAGTTGAACGCATAAAAGAGATTATCAGGCTGCAGTTCCCGGCACTTCATTCAAATGAAATAGAAAATATTTCAGAACAGATGGTCAACCAGCTTAAAAAGAAATACCAGACACTCTTGGTTGTAGCTGATGATTTCAGTGGTAACATAAGAGGTTTCGCCATTCTTCTTTATATGTCCGATCTTAAATTCTGTTATCTCGACTTGCTTGCAGTCACTCCCGGCAAACCTACTTCCGGCGTGGGAGGTGCAATTTATGAAAGGGTAAGGGAGGAAAGTGCTTCTCTGGGAACAATAGGATTATTCTTTGAATGTCTGCCTGATGATCCCATGTTATGCCGTGACACTTCCGTTCTTGACCAGAACAAGAAAAGGCTTGCTTTCTATGAAAGATTCGGAGCATATCCAATTATCAACACAAAATATGAAACACCGGTAAAGCCGGAAAATGATTGTCCTCCTTACCTGGTCTATGACGATCTTGGGTCCGGAAGATCCCTGAGTGCAAGAGAACTGAAAAAAATTGTGCGGGCAATACTGAAACGAAAATATTCTTTCTATTGTCCCCCGGAATATATTAAGAAGGTTGTTGACAGCATTAAGGATGATCCGGTTAAATTAAGAGCTCCCCGATATGTCAAAACCAATCCGGAAGAAAGCATAAAGCAAATTAAAAAAGATGATAAGAAGATTCTCTTGTTTGTAAACGACAAACATCACATTCATCATGTTCGGGAAGTCGGATATGTTGAGTCTCCTGTCCGGGTGAAATCTATCTTAAAGGAAATCTCAAAACTGGGCATATTATCTGAAGGAAAGGTAAAAGAGTACCCGGATAAGTTTATTTATTCAGTACACGATCATAAGTATGTAAAATACTTCAAAGCTGCCTGTGCCGGCTTGGAACCGGGGAGATCCGTTTATCCTTATGTTTTTCCTATCAGAAATGTAGCTAAGCCACCAAAAATGCTGTCTGTCAGGGCTGGTTACTATTGCATTGACACTTTCACACCATTAAATATGAATGCATATCATGCTGCAAGATGGGGTGTTAATTGTGCTTTAACAGCTGCTGATTCCATTCTTGAAGGGAACAGGATTGCCTATGTACTGACCCGGCCTCCGGGGCATCACGCGGAAAGATTTGTTTTCGGAGGTTTTTGTTATTTCAACAATGCTGCCATTGCAGCCAATTACCTGAGTGAATACGGTAAAGTTGCAATTCTTGATATTGACTATCATCATGGTAATGGACAGCAGCAAATTTTCTACGAAAGACGGGATGTGCTTACAATTTCCATCCACGGACATCCTTCATTCGCTTATCCTTATTTTTCCGGATTCAGGGATGAAAAAGGCAAAAATGACGGATTGGGTTATAATTTTAACTTTCCATTGAAAGAGGAGATCAATGGAATTGAATACCGGGAGACACTGAAAAAAACATTACCTGTTGTCGAAAAATTCAAACCTGAATTTCTGATTGTTGCCCTGGGTCTTGACACGGCAAAGGGCGATCCAACAGGTACATGGACTTTGTCGCCTAAGGATTTCTATCTTAACGGCAAAATGCTGGGTGGATTAAAGATGCCTGTATTATTTATTCAGGAGGGAGGATACAGGAATAGGTATATTGGTGTCAATGCGAGAAATTTTTTCAAGGGATTTTATGAAGAGTATATTCATAACCATTAATATTAATAACTTTCATCCTGCCATCCCTGGCGCTTTTACGTGATCAGGAAGAAGAGTGTGATTTACTGGCAGGTAGTTAGTGTTGCAATGAAAATTTCTGAGGCGTATCACATGTCAAACGGCTATTTTAACTTTAAGCAATTTACAGTACGACAGGACCGCTGTGCATTTAAAGTGGGCACAGATGGTGTTCTTCTCGGTGCTGCGGGAGACATTGACGGAGTGAACAGAATTCTGGATATAGGTGCCGGGACCGGCCTGATCTCACTTATGCTTGCACAAAGGTGTCAGGCGCAGATAACTGCAATAGAGCCTGATAAGGATTCATTTGAGCAGGCATGCATGAATATCGCTAACAGTAAATGGCAAAAAAGGATTAATATCCTGAATTCATCCTTGCAGGAATTCAATCCGGAAAATTTGCAGTTTGATCTTATAGTGAGCAATCCTCCTTACTTCAGGAATTCGTTGAAAAATCCTGATCCGGCAAAAGCTGCATCGAGACATGACTTAAGTCTGACTGTAAATGAATTGCTTAAAGGAGTTACAAGGTTGCTGACAGAAGATGGTAAGCTACAGGTTATAATGCCTTATAACGAAGGCAATATATTTATTACTGAAGCTTCATTTTACGGGTTGTTTTGCATTAAAATAATAAAGATCAAACCTTTACCAGCAAGTGTTGTCAGGAGACTGATCCTTACTTTTTCCAGGACAAGACAAGAAGTAGTGCAACAGTCCCTTACAATAGAGTCCGGAATGAGGCATGATTTTACAAATGATTATAAAAACCTGACAAAAGATTTTTATCTGAAATTTTAACTATTTTTAATTACCGGATCATTTCACTTTCAGGTAATCCATATTCTTATTTCATTTCAATGTTCAGTTTTTTTCAATTCTCGCTAACTGGCATATATTATCTTAACATAACCTGAAAAAATCTATGGGCTCAATTTCTGATATTCTGCTTTTTCTGAGATATTTGCACCATTACAGTTTGTTTGGATAAAGTTCTGTTTCATTTAGGGACATAATGCCGGTTTCTCGGGCGTTCTTAACCCTTACAGGGATATAAATATGATATTTATATGCATTGGCACAAGGCTCCTGCTTACATAAAATTGTATCTTTGTTAACGTCCGAAAAACACCTAGCTGCAATATAAAATGTCTGGAAAACAGAAATATGTTAATACGCCACTGATGAGGCAGTACTATAATATCAAGTCTAAGCATCCTGACGCGATATTATTGTTCAGGGTAGGTGATTTTTACGAGACATTCGGGGAGGATGCTATAAAAACTTCTGAGATTCTGGGAATTACTCTGACCCGAAGGGCAAATGGAGCAGCTTCTTTTGTAGAGTTGGCCGGATTTCCTTATCATGCTCTTGATACCTATTTGCCAAAGCTTGTAAGGGCAGGACAGAGGGTGGCAATTTGTGAGCAGTTGGAGGATCCGAAACAAGCCAAAAAGATAGTAAAAAGAGGCATCACCGAGCTTATAACTCCCGGGCTATCAATGAACGATAATGTGTTGTTACACAAGGAAAATAATTTCCTTGCTGCAATACATATTGATAAAAAGATCGCAGGCATTTCCTTCCTTGATATCTCAACCGGAGAATTCTATCTTTCTGAAGGGACAATTGATTATATAGATCAGTTACTGAATAATTTCCAGCCCAAAGAAGTACTTTATGAGAAGAAGAAAAAAGAGTTGTTTCAGGAGAGCTTCGGCACAAAATTTTACACTTATAAGCTTGATGACTGGATCTTCACACCTGAAGCTGCCAATGACCGTTTGCTTAAGCAGTTCGAGACAAGCTCATTAAAGGGATTTGGTGTTCAGAACTTTTCATATGGGATAATTGCGGCAGGAGCGATACTTTATTATCTTGACATAACTCAGCATGAACAACTCGGTCATATTACCTCACTGTCGAGAATCGAGAAAGACAAATATGTATGGCTTGATAAATTCACTATCAGGAACCTTGAACTTTTTCATTCACCGTATGAAGGAGCCAGAACCCTTATCGATATTATGGACAGGACACTGTCCCCAATGGGAGGGAGACTTCTTAAAAGATGGCTTTCCCTTCCGCTTAAGGATATACAACCGATAAATGAAAGGCTTGATATAGTTCAGCATCTTGTAGAAAAAGGTATGTTCAAGGATGAGTTATCCCTTCTTCTGAGACAGATAGGCGATCTTGAGAGGCTGGTATCAAAAGTTGCTGTGAACAGAATAAATCCCAGGGAAGTCGGGCAACTGAATAAAGCACTCCGGGCTGTTGGAAAGCTTAAGGAACTATGTGAAAGCAGTGCTTGTATACCTCTTGTAAAGCTTGGTGAACAGTTGAATCCATGTACATTCATTGCCGATAAAATTGAGCATGAGCTTAACAGTGATCCTCCCGTTCAGATCAACAGAGGAAATATAATAGCCAGCGGTGTTTCTCCCGAACTTGATGAACTACGGCTCATTCAATGTAGTGGCAAGGATTACCTTGCTGATCTTCAGAGCAGAGAGAGTATAAGAACAGGGATATCATCACTCAAGGTGGGGTATAATAATATCTTTGGTTATTATATTGAAGTGAGAAACACTCATAAGGACAAGGTGCCGCAGGAATGGATAAGGAAGCAGACTCTTGTAAGTGCTGAAAGATATATAACTGAAGAACTCAAGAAATACGAGGAAAAAATACTGGGCGCTGAAGAGAAAATCCTCAATCTTGAAACGAAGCTTTTTAATGAACTTGTTCTTGCAATTACTGAATATATTCCTATTATACAGCTTGATGCAATGATAGTAGCCAGGTTGGACTGTCTGCAATCATTTGCATTGATTGCCGTTGAGAACCATTATGTCAGACCATTGCTTGAGGATTCAATGATCCTTGATATATCTGATGGCCGTCATCCTGTAATCGAAAAACAGTTGCCGGCAGGGGAATCATATGTGCCTAATGATCTTGTTCTTAATAGCGATGATCAGCAGATAATAATTCTTACCGGACCTAATATGTCGGGCAAATCCGCACTGCTGAGGCAGACGGCTCTTATTGTGCTGATGGCTCAGGTTGGATGTTATGTTCCTGCAAGCGCTGCAAGGATTGGTATTATTGATAAAATCTTTACAAGGGTAGGGGCATCTGACAATATAAGTCTGGGAGAATCGACCTTCATGGTAGAGATGAACGAAACAGCGAGCATCCTTAATAATCTGTCAGAGCGGAGCCTTATTCTGCTTGATGAAATTGGCAGGGGTACGAGTACCTATGATGGTATTTCAATCGCATGGGCCATGGTTGAATATCTGCACGAGAACAAACTACGGGCTAAGACACTCTTTGCAACTCATTATCATGAACTGAATGAAATGGAGAATTCTTTTTCAAGGGTGAGGAATTATAATGTTTCGATAAAGGATATGAACAATAAGATAATTTTCCTTAGAAAACTAAAAAGAGGTGGCAGTGAGCATAGTTTTGGGATCCATGTGGCAAAAATTGCAGGGATGCCAAGAAGTGTTGTGAACCGGGCCGGAGAAATACTGAAAGAACTTGAACAAAGCAGCGAGAAGAAGGAGCTTACAAGACCGATTGCTGAAATTACCGGCCAGAGAGAGGGACTTCAGTTGAGCATTTTCCAGCTTGACGACCCGGTGCTTAAACAGATACGCGATGAAATCCTGGATCTTGACATTAATAATCTGACTCCGGTGGAAGCTCTTAATAAACTATATAATATTAAGAAACTTTTAAAATAATCTTTAACCGAAGATATCTCTGATGCTTAAGATACTTGTTGTCGAAGATGAACCAAAAGTAGCTTCCTTTATAAAAAAGGGACTGGAAGAAAATTATTATAAAGCAGATCTCGCTTACGACGGAATAATGGCTGAGAAAATGGCCTTGCAGAACAATTATAACCTTTATATTCTTGATATAATCATTCCTTTTGTCAATGGTCTTGAACTATGTAAAAAGTTTAAAAAATTTAAACCAGCTGTACCTGTAATTCTTCTTACAGCACTTGGAACAACGGAAGACAAACTTGAAGGTTTTGATGCCGGAGCAGATGATTATCTTGTAAAACCGTTTGAGTTCAGGGAACTGCTGGCTCGCATAAAAGTACTGCTTAAACGCTCCAGCCTGGTATTAGACACGGTTAACAGGCTTGTCGTTGAAGATCTTGAACTCGATCTTGACAAAAAGATCGCAATAAGGCAGGGGATTGTGATTAAATTAACAGCAAAAGAATTCCAGCTGCTGCAGTATTTTATGAGGAACAGGAACAGGGTGCTCTCAAGAAATGATATTGCCGAAAATGTTTGGGACATCAATTATGAGACAGATACGAATGTTGTTGACGTATATGTCAATTTTCTGAGAAAGAAAATCGATAAAGATTTTGAGAATAAGCTTATTCATACGAGGATAGGTCTTGGTTATTCTTTCGGAGAACTTTAGGATGCAGATAAGAACCCGTTTAACTTTGCAGTTTTTATTCATCGGCGGAGCTATTATGATTATAGCTTCGTGTGCCATATATTTCTTTTCAGCAAACTACAGGAGAGATGATTTTTATCAGCGTCTCGAGAATAAATCAACCAATACAGCCAGGATCCTTGTCGAGATCGATGAGATTGATGCAGATCTGCTAAGAAGGATGGAAAAAGATAATCCGATAAATTTCCCGGATGAAAGAATAATAATACTTAATTATAAAAATGACACCCTTTATACCTCTGATGAAAGGGGAGATATTAAGATCGATAATAATATCCTTTCACAGATAAGGCTTACAGGCAGGGTGCAATACAGGCAGAAACCTTATGATGTTCTTGGTTTCCTTTTTACTGAACGCTATGATCGTTTTGTAGTTATCGCAGCGGCCACCGATCCTCTTGGACTTTTGAAGATCAGGAATCTCAGGATAATTCTCATAATTGTCTGTCTAATGAGTTTGATATTGTTTTACATAGCAGGATGGTTTTATTCAGGGAAGGCTCTGAAGCCAATATCTTCAGTAATAAAAAGTGTAGAGGAAGTTTCGATAAACAGCCTTGACCTTAGAATTGACGAGGGCAATGGGTCCGATGAAATTGCAAGGCTTGCCCGTACTTTCAACAATATGCTTTCACGGCTTGAAGAAGCTTTCAGTTTGCAGAAAGATTTTATCTCAAATGCGAGTCATGAATTAAGAACTCCACTCACTTCAATATCGGGTCAGCTTCAGGTACTGTTGCTGAAGGACAGAAAAAAAGCCGATTACAAATCAACAATAGTTTCAGTCATGGAAGATATCAGAAATCTGACTGATCTGACAAATAACCTCCTTCTTCTGGCACGTACAAGTTCCGGCGTTACAGATAAAAGCGTAGAGCCAATCAGAATGGACGATATTCTATGGCAGGCGGCTGAAGAAATAAAAAAATTAAATCCGGAATTTAATGTTAATATCCGGATCGGACTTGATTCTGACACTGTCGAGGCTGAGCAGATGTTGGTTACAGGTAATGAGTCCCTTCTGAGAACAGCAGTCTCAAATATTCTTGAGAACTCATGCAAGTATTCAAATGATCATTCTGCCGAGGTGCTGCTTGAATGTGTTGACAATAAAGTTGTACTGACATTCACTGACCGGGGTCCCGGAGTTTCTCCGGAAGATTTTGAAAAGATCTTTGAACCTTTCTACAGGGGAAATAATTCTCCGGCTATCCCTGGCCACGGGATTGGATTACCTCTTGTGAAAAAGATCATTCAGAACCATGGAGGATCTATTTCAGTTTCTTCGGATCACAATAACCGGACCAGGGTGATTGTTGAACTTTTTCTGGCTAATGAAATATGAGCGACGGCTTTTAATGACTTTTTAATCCGGTGTTAATGCCAGATTAATATCCAGATCTTATATTTAGTTTGAGAAAATTGTATACATTATGGAAACATCACAAACTAAGAACATAATCGGTATAGTCCTGATTATTATTTTCATGTTGCTTGCAGCTCTTGGTTTTATTATGAATTCAAAGAGCAAGAAGAATCTTAATGCCGAGAAACTTCGTTCAGAGTCACTGCTTTCAGAAAAACTGCTTGTTGAGAAAGAACTTGAAAGGGTCAAAAATGATTTAGCCTCTCTTCAATCTAAAAATGAAGCAGATGAAAAAACTCTTGCTGAACTGAGATCCCAGATCACAGATAAGGACAGAAGAATAGCATCACTTTCAAGGCAGAACAACACTCTTACAAACGATAATGCCGAATTGGCTGCTATTAAACAGGCGAAAGAAAATCTGGATAATGAATATGCGGCCTTAAAAAATGATTACGAGCGCCTTGTTGCACAGAAAGATGAAATGCAGAAATCTATTTCAGCCCTTGAAGCTGATAAAGAAAATCTTGAAGCGAAACTCGAAGAAATGAACCTTTACGATTCCGATAATTTTATGGTATACGGATCGCGCGGCAAGAAGAAAGAAAAGCTTACTTTCTGGGCATGCAGAACAAAGAAACTGAATATTAATTTCGAGGTACCTCAGAGCCTTACAGAAAACATTAATTTCAGGATTACCACACCAGGCGGATCGACAGTGACTCCGGAAAATGCATCTCTGACATGGGATTTTGCTCCGGATCCAAGAAATTTCACAGCCAGTTTATCATCTGTAAGCGGGGATTTTGAACAATCACGAACTGTTTCGCTGACATATGCTTCGAAAGAAAAATTACCAAAAGGAGAATATAAGATTCAAATACTTTGCAATGATATAACAATAGGTAATTGCAGGGTAAGACTTAAATAGGGATTTTCAGGAGTAAGAGCAAAATCGTAGAATGAGCAAGATTTTTGAAAACAAAATTTTGCTCATTTGTGTTTTGAAGGATTAAAAATGATTTTGTACAGCGATTTTTTGTCATTTGGTTATTAT
>Ga0255347_1007547_pt1 | contig 11287 bp, 10 predicted proteins | sample wastewater_treat_2_FD_192479 | JGI IMG/M metagenome (GOLD analysis project Ga0255347, IMG submission 192479) | Wastewater microbial communities from Lulu Island WWTP, Vancouver, Canada - plant24 | ecosystem: Engineered > WWTP > Wastewater > Unclassified | place: Canada: Vancouver, British...
CAGGGCGTCCGCGAACCCCATGATGCCCAGGCCGATCTTGCGATTGGCCTTGCACATCTTCTCGATCTCGGGCAGCGGATACGTGTTCGCGTCGATCACGTTATCAAGGAACCGAACGCTGTCACGCACCGCCTGGCGCATGGCCTCCCAATCCACTTCGGCTTGCGGCGTACACGCATTGCGCACGAACCGGCCCAGATTCAGGCTGCCGAGGTTGCAGGCCTCGTGCGGCAGCAGCGGCTGCTCGCCGCAGGGATTGGTGGCTTCGATGCGGCCAACGTGCGGCGTGGGATTGTGCTGATTAATCCGGTCGATGAAAACGATTCCCGGCTCGCCCGTCTGCCAGGCGTGCTGGGTGATGATGGTCCAGATGTCGTGCTTGGTGTAAATGTGCCCCTGCAGTTCCTCAGGCAGAGGGCTGGTCAGCCGCGGAGTCGTGTAATAGGCGGCTCGGCCGGAGGCGGGCTCGACGCAGTGGATTTCCACGAGGTCGCGCAAATCGTGTTTCCAGATATCAACGGCGCGCGGGATCGCATAGGCGCGACCGGTGCGCGGGTTGCGGACGATGTGCGGCGAATCGGGGTCGGCCCGGAATTCCTCCATCCACGTGTCGGTCACCTTGACCGAGATGTTGTAGTTTGTGAACTGATTGAGGTCCTGTTTGGCGTAGAGGAATTTTAGGATATCGGGATGATGGATATACATCATGCCCATGTTGGCCCCGCGGCGGAAAGCGCCCTGCTGGATCGCGTTGGTGGCTTCGCTGAAAGCGCGCCAGAACGTGATTGGTCCGCTGGTGGTGCCGCCGCTGGACTTGATGTAGTCGCCAGTGGGACGTAGCTCGTCGAAAGCGAAACCGGTTCCGCCACCGGCCTTTTGGATCAAAGCAGTCTGCTTGATCGCGTCGAAAATATCCACAATCGAATCATGCACCGGCAGCACGAAACAGGCCGAGAGAAGGCCCAGCTCGCGCCCGGCGTTCATGAGCGTCGGCGAGTTGGGCATGAACCTGCCGGAGGCCATCAGGTCATAAAAGCGCTGTTCCCACGTCTGCCGCTCCGTTTCGTCGGCGCCGTAAGCGGGTTCGATATTGGCTATGGTCCGTGCGACCCGCCGGAAGAGTTGGCCGGGCGTTTCGATACACTCGCCGGCCTCATTCTTCTTGAGGTAGCGGGCCTCAAGGACAGTGCGGGCGTTCGGCGTGAGCAGCGGCTCCTCCGTGAGCCTCAAATCAGCGGCTTCCTTCTGACTCATGCGACCGTCCTTCCCTCAATGAACCTCGCTGACGTTTGACCGCGAGACGAAAACGCCCCAGCGGCGGTCAGGACCTGCTGCCTGCCATCTATAGGGGGCAACCTTCAATATAGCCCAACATATTGTATGCGTCAAACTCGCAGCCGATAATCGCCGCAAGTCGAGTGGCCAGCGTGGGTTGCGTGCACGACATTTTTTCCCCGCAAGCATATGGAATTTTCGGACTAAGCAGCGCCTGTATCGTTCCACCAAACATAATCCTAACACGAATATCCTGGCCTGTCCAGTCGTTTTCCGAGATACAGGGGGCTCACACTGCTGATTTCCTCTTCCTCATCAGCCCCGTGCCTGAAGCGGCCGGGCGCAATGACGAATTCCCAAACAATTACTACACTACCGCCAGCCGGGTAAATGCCCGCGGAGCCAGGCCCCATGAACGCAGAGAACCATCACGTCAGCGTCGGTCTTGTGCAGATGCGTTGCGCACCTGATCCAGCCGCGAATGTGGAAAGCGCCGCGAAGCTCGTTCGCCAGGCCGCCGCCCAGGGAGCGCAGATCATCTGCCTGCCCGAGCTGTTCCGCACCCAGTACTTTTGCCAGACCGAGAACCACGCCAATTTCGACTTGGCCGAACCGGTTCCCGGCCCGACCACAGAAGCGCTGGCCGCCCTCGCCGCGGAATTGAGCGTCGTGATCATCGCCAGCGTTTTCGAAAAGCGGGCCCGCGGCGTCTACCACAACACCGTCGCCGTGCTCGACGCCAACGGCGCCTACCTCGGCAAGTACCGGAAAATGCACATCCCCGACGACCCGCTTTACTACGAGAAGTTTTACTTCACGCCGGGGGACCTGGGCTTTCGCTGCTTCGACACGCGCCACGCCCGGGTCGGTACGCTGATATGCTGGGATCAATGGTACCCCGAGGCCGCTCGCGCAACTGCTTTGCACGGCGCCGATATCCTCTTCTACCCGACGGCCATCGGCTGGCATCCGTCTGAAAAAGCCAGGTGGGGCGCGCAGCAGCTTGAGAACTGGCAGCTCATACAACGCTCGCACGCCATCGCCAACGGCTGCTTCGTGGTGGCCGTGAATCGCGTCGGCCACGAAGGTCCAGCGGACGGCGGTATCGAGTTCTGGGGCAGCAGTTTTGTGGCCGGCCCGAGCGGCGATATTCGCGTTCGCGCGGCCGTTGATGCCGAGCAGGTCCTGGTCTCCCAACTCGACCTGGGCGACATCGAGCGCCACCGCACTCATTGGCCGTTTTTGCGCGATCGCCGTACGGACGCCTACCGCGACCTTCTCAGCGTCTATATCGGCGAGCAGCACAAGGGCGAGCCCGTATGACGCCGCGCCAACTGGGCTATCGCATGCCCGCCGAATGGGAGCCGCATCAAGCCACGTGGGTTTCCTGGCCTCACAAAGAAGCCTCCTGGCCCGGCAAGCTGGAAACCGTGTTTCCGGTGTTCGCGCGCATGGTGGCCGCGCTGGCCGCGTCGGAGACCGTTCACATTAACGTTTGCGATCAGGACATGGAGCAGCGGGCCCGGGCCTTTCTACAGCAGGCGGAGGCGGTGGGCGACATCCGTTTCCACCAGTTTCCGACCAACGACGCCTGGTGCCGCGACTACGGGGCCATCTTCGTTCGCCGCGCGGCTGGGCAAGGGGCCCGCGGGGCCGGTGAGCTGGCCGCGACCGACTGGGGCTACAACGCCTGGGGCGATAAGTACCCGCCTTATGACCTGGACAACAAGATTCCCGCGCTCATGGCCGAAGTGTTGGGCACGCCGCGTTTCGTCGCCGACATGATCCTCGAAGGCGGTTCGATCGACGTCAACGGACAGGGCGTCTTGTTGACCAGCGAGGCCTGCCTGCTGAACCCGAACCGCAATCCGCAGTTAGGGCGAGCTGAGATCGAAGAGCGCCTGCGCGAATACTTAGGCGTCGAGCACATCCTCTGGCTCGGAGAGGGCATTGTAGGCGATGACACCGATGGTCACGTCGACGACCTGGCCCGGTTTGTCGATCCCGAGACAATCGTGACGGTCATCGAGGACGATCCGGCCGACGAAAATTACCGGCCGCTGCAAGACAACCTGAAGCGCCTGCGCAGCTTTCGTCAGCCCGACGGACGCCCGTTTCGGATCGTCGAGCTGCCCATGCCGCGTCCGATAGTTTGGGAAGACCAGCGTTTGCCGGCCAGCTACGCGAACTTTTACATCGGGAACAATGTCGTGCTGCTCCCCGGATACAGTGACCCCAACGATCGCGTTGCCGAGGAGCGCTTAGCCGCGCTTTTCCCTGGCCGCCGGATCGTCACGCTCGACTGCACCGACCTGATCTGGGGGCTGGGTGCGTTTCACTGCCTGACGCAGCAGGTGCCGTGCGCGTAGTTAGTGGTTTCGGCGTCGATCTCGGTATCGAGAAGCGCACGCAACGCCGGACTTGTATCTGAAGACCGAACGCCGCCGACTGCTGGCTTGACAGGCCCGCCGGTTATGTCAAAACTAGTTGCGGTTTGCTGAGTTTGGCCCCAAGGGGAACGAGATGCGCGCCCTGTTGGCAGTAACGTTGTTTGCCGGGATTTTGACCCTCTTCGGCTGCGCCACCCTGACGGAGACGCCCGAAGAATATTGCTACGTTCAACGCCGGGCGATCAAAATGAGCGTGCTCCAGATACCGGAAGACGCCCGATACATCATGCTGCTCGACCGTCCCTCGCGTCTGTCGCGCTGGATGCTTAAGTAACCACCCTGGCTCGCCGGCGCTTGCGCCGCGCGTGATTCGGCGCCGGTTCAGTCCGCCAATTGCGCAACTTGGCTTTGGGCCAGCTCTGCTGAATCGACGAGTTCCATCAATTCCTCCTGCGGTATGCAACTGCATGCCACCAGGCTGGATTGGGCTTCGTCCCACTTGATCACGGTCACGTTCTCGCCCACACGTGCAACAAAGTAGTGGCGTTGCTGCCCGCAGCTTTGGCCGCTCGCGCAGATTCGCTGTTGCTGAGCCAGCTCAATCCGGCCGGACATCGAGAAGAGCGAAACCACGTTTTCCGGCGGGGAGCTTGTACCCGGCGAGAACTCTCCGCGGACGTAGTTGGCGTGCACGGTACGGATGCCCGTACGCTCACGCGGGAAACAGCGGCACACGCCTGCCAGGCGAAAGCCTTCCGAACTGATATCAGGCAAATAGACAGGGAAGTCGATATCTGCCCACATTTTGACTTCCTGGGCTACGTCGGCCGGCCGGCGTTCGCCAATTTCCGTAATGCTATGGTGGTGGGTATACCCGCATTTTTCGTAGATGCGCGCGAAGTCCGCGGGATGCAGCACAACCACACCGCCGTCGGGAGAAACAACCGGCGGCGGTGCCGGCCGCACTAGGAGGAGTACCAGCAACGCCGCCGAAGCCAACGCTAAGCCCGAAAGCCCCCACCAGCGAAAAAGCCTTAGCCGCCGCTGATGTGCCAGCGCGCGACGAATTCGGTCCTGCAAATCGCCCGGGACCGGTTCAGAAGCCACCGCACGCCGCGCGCATTGCCGCAGCGCCTGCCAGCGCGCCACTGCCGCCTGAAACTCCGGGTCACTCGCCACGGCCCGATCAAGCTCGGCACGCAGAACTTCGTCCACCTCCCCGTCCGCGTACGTAGCCAGCTCCCGAAATACCTCAGGTTGAGTCATTCGTTCTTCGGTCCAGTAATTCGATGCTCGCGGGCAAAGCCTTCGAGTTGCTCTGCCAATTGCTGCCGGGCCCGGTGCAAGCGGCTCATAACCGTGCCGATCGGGATGCCCAGAATTTCCGCGATCTCGTGGTAGCTCACTTCCATGGTCGCCCACAGCAGCAATACCGACCGGAACTCGGCCGGCAAATCGTCTATCGCTCGCCGTACCTCCTGATCAAGGTTCTCATAATCCAACTCCGGCGGGCCAAAATATCCTTCAGCGGCACGCACCTGGTCGAGCGTCTGCTGATCGGTCGCTCTGGGGCCCTTCTTGTCGCGCGCCTGGCGGTTCAAGAACGTGTTGTAGAGGATTTTCAAGAGCCATGGGCGAATCCCGAACTCGCGTACCTCAAAGCGCCCAAATGCTTTGTAGGCCTTGAGATACGTCTCTTGGGCCAGATCCTCAGCCTCATGCTCATCACGGGCTAGTCGCCGCGCCACGCGATAAACCGTCTCGAGGTGCGGGACTGCCAGCGCTTCGAACGAATCCTTGCCCTCGTCCGGCATCTCGACACGCCGACTTCCGCCGGCGTCCCTTTTTGAAACCTGATTCTCACCTCTACAATTCCCGACCAACGCGAAATCGGGCTCGTGCTTTGACTCGGAAACCAGTTCCGGCAAGCGGTGGCACGCGCCACCAGAGGGCTTTACAATGAACTCAGGCGCCGCGGCGCTGCGTCCAAACGAATTCTATGCTCGGGTTTGCGATGCACCTTTCCAATCGCAAAGCGGTGATTATCGGCGTTCTCGTCCTGAGCTTGCCCCTCTGCGTCTGGGCGGATGATCGATCGACCAAGGTTTCATTCACTGCCGCCGACGGGTATTGGATTTACGCTGATTATTACCCCAGCGTCGAAGAGTACCGAAACGGTGCTGAAGATGCCCCTATTGTCGTGCTCATCCACGACTTTGGCGCCGACCGCAATTCTTGGCTGCCGTTGATCGAACCCTTGCGGCACATCGGGGCGGCCGTATTGGCGTTGGATCTGCGCGGGCACGGCGAAAGCGCCACCGAGGATACCCGCGAGCGGGCGCAGCGCGCCGACCCGGAGCTTTTCCGCGAAATGCAGTCCGACTTGCGCGGCGCTTATGACTGGCTCGCCAGCCAAGGCAATGTCGATCGCGCCCGGTTCTCGATCATCGCCGCCGGGTCCGGCGCCGCCGTCGCGCTGCAGTATGCCGCCAAGGATCGCAGCGTTGACGTGGTCGTCTGTCTGACCCCTCCATGGGACCAACTAACGTTCGATCCCGTGGCCGACATGCGGCAGGTCCGGGGCCGAAACATCCTGCTCGTCGCCGGACCCGCGGAAGAAGAGATTTGTAAGAGCCTGGCGGGGCACACGAAGGGCGCGGAAGTGCGAACCTCCCAGGCGCCCGGCCGAGGATGCGAACTGTTGGCGGCCGATTCGCAACTTTGTTCTGCGATCGCCAAATTCGCGCAAGACCGAATGGGGTCGCGCAGTAAGGCTGTCGTCTGCGGCAGCATCGAGAGCTACATTTATCACACGCTCGATTCCGCCTGGGTCGCCAAGATCAATCCCACCAATCTGCGGTACTATTCCTCGCCGGATGAAGCTGAGGCGCGCGGCCTGCGCCGCGCCCGGAGCATGGCTCCGGACGAATCCAGTAGCCGCCATCGCCCACCCCGCAAGCCGTAGCGCTCAGCGCCGCCCGCGTACGGCCAGCGGCAAGTTGGCCTCTGTTGACAGGGCCGCCCGCCGGCCTTGAAGTAAGCTCCTTTCGGCGTTGGAGGCGCACGGTTAGAGCTCAGCGCTTGGCCCAAGTGTCGCGCCTTGGCGGCAGCTTTTTACGATTGTGTTCAGGGTGGAGGTTCGGCCTTGATGAACGCGGCAATCAGTGATGACCACCGTGTCCTGATCGAAGGCGTGCGCGATTATGCGCGTGGCGAATTATTGCCGCGCGACCGCCAGTGGGACCACACCGAGGCGAGCTGCTGCGAGATGTTGCCCCAGCTCAGCGAGATGGGCCTGCTTGGGCTGCGTGTGCCTGAAGCCGACGGCGGGCTGGCCTGCCCGATGGTCCCGTACGCCCACATTATCCGCGAGTTGTCGTATGCGTCGCCCGCGGTCGGCGTCATGATCAGCGTACATTCCATGGTGTGCGAAATCATCAAGATGTACGCCGCGTCGCAGGTTCGCAGCCGCCTGCTGAGGCAACTGGCCAGTCCGGGAAACCTGGCGGCCTTCGCGATCAGCGAAGCCGACGCGGGCTCGGATCCGGCTTCGGCGCGGACGCGGGCGGAGCGCGTCGAGGGGGGATGGCGGCTGAACGGCTCAAAGATGTGGGTCACCAATGGAATCACCGGCAGGTGGTTCGTCGTGTTGGCCCGGACGGGAGAAGGCCGCTCCAGTAAGCATTTATCAATGTTCTTGCTCGATACGCAGCAGCCGGGCATTTCTCGCACAAAGATCCACGGCAAGATGGGCATTCGCGGCTCGGAAACCGCTGAGATGGGCCTGGACAACGTGTTCATCCCCGGCGACGCCCTGCTGGGTAACCCCGGCGACGGTTTGAAAATCGCGTTGTCCGCCCTGGATGGCGGGCGAATCGGCATCGCCTCCCAGGCGATCGGCATTGCTCAGGCCTGCCTGGACGAAATGGTGAGCTATTCCAAACAGCGCAAGCAGTTCGACCAGCCCATCGCCAACTTTCAGGCCATCCAGTGGATGATCGCCGACAGCGCCACCGAGCTGGCCGCCGCACAGTTGCTGACCGATCAAGCCGCGGCCTTGAAGGAAAGCGGGCAGCCGTTCACGAGCGAAGCCAGCATGGCCAAGCTGTTCGCCTCGGAGGCGGCCAATCGGATCGCGTACCGTGCCGTACAGGTGCACGGCGGGTCGGGCTACTGCAATGAATTCCGCGTCGAGCAGCTTTATCGCGACGCGCGGATTACCACCATTTACGAAGGCACGAGCGAAATACAGCGGCTTGTGATCTCACGCGCGATTTTGCGCGATTAGAACTGCCGGCGGCGGGTGTGCGGCCCGGGCGGCGTGTCCGTGTTCTCCGCGGCGCGCCGGCAACTGATGGCAGGCCATGACTTGAAACCCTAACATACTCCTAATACCATATACGGTATCGTGGTACGCAGGAGCTGCACTTGCGACGCGTTGACAACCCTCCTAATCCGTACCTGAGCGAGCACCGCGAGTTGCTCGGTCCGCCGCCGCCCGTTCAGCTCGAGGTATACGAGGAGCGCGCCGCGTCCATCCTCACGCACAACGACAGTCCGGACATTCCGTTTCGCTGGACGGTCAATCCGTACCGCGGCTGCCAGCACGCCTGCGCTTACTGCTATGCCCGGCGAACCCACGAGTATCTCGGTTTCGGCGCCGGCACTGATTTCGAAAGCCGCACTATCGTCAAGATCAACGCGCCCGAGCTTCTGGCAGATGAGCTCGCACGGCCCGCCTGGCGGCACGAGAACATCGCCTTCTCCGGCGTTACGGACGCCTACCAGCCGCTAGAAGCCGTCTATCGCGTCACGCGCCGTTGCCTCGAAGCGTGTCTCGCGGCCGCCAACCCCGTGGGCATTGTGACCAAATCGTATCTCATCGTGCGCGACACGGACTTGCTCGTCGAACTGCATCGCCGCGCGCACGTCAGCGTCAGCTTCAGCATCCCCTTCGCGGACGCGCAGGTCGCACGCCGGCTCGAACCGCACGCCCCGCCGCCGGCCCGGCAGTTCGAAGCCATGCGCCGCCTGGCTACGGCCGGCGTGCCGGTGGGCATCCTGCTGGCCCCCATCATTCCGGGTTTGAACGACCGCGACATACCTCAGCTTCTGAAGCAGGCGGTGGAATGCGGCGCGGGCCAGGCCGGTTACGCCCCAGTGCGCCTGCCCGGCAGCGTGCAGCAGGTCTTCCTGTCGCGATTGCGGGCCGAACTGCCCGACGCCGCGGCGCGCATCGAGCAGCGCACGCGCGAGCTGCGCGGCGGGCAGTTGAACGACCCGCGTTTCGGCTATCGCATGCAGGCCGCCGGCGCCTACTGGGAAAGCGTCACGCGACTCTTCGAAACCACCGCCACGCGCCTCGGCCTGGATTGCGGCCAGCCGTGGCGTCAAAACCAGTGCCCCGGCCCGGGCGAAAGGTCACGTCCACGCCAGCTTTCGCTGTTCAAAACTTGAGATTCGGCGAGCTAGGGCAGTCGGCGGGGCTCATGACTTCTCCTCGACCCTTGATTTCCGGCTCCCTTGACTCCTATTTTCCTTACGCCGAATTGATTGACACATCATTAAACCTGTGTTGCACTCGCTCCTATGGCACGGGCAAGCGGAACCGAACGGCTATTCGTTGATGAAGTCACCATCGAGGTGCGCGGCGGCAAAGGCGGCGACGGCGTCGTCAGCTTCCGCCGCGAGAAGTTCGTGCCCAAGGGTGGGCCGGACGGCGGCGACGGTGGCCGCGGCGGGTCGGTGTACCTGGAAGCTCGGGCGGGGCTCTCCACATTGCTGGATTTGGCCGGGCGACATCATTACCGCGCGCAGGATGGCCAGCCGGGCTCCGGTGCCAATCGCCATGGGAAAGACGGCAAGGACCTGATCGTACCTGTTCCGGCCGGGACGCTGGTCTACAACGCCGAGACCGGCCGGCTGCTCAAAGACCTTGTTCAAGATGGCCAACGAGTGCGTGTCGCGGCCGGTGGACGCGGCGGCTACGGCAACCAGCATTTCGCCACGTCTACCAACCAGGCGCCCCGCACCGCTGAACGCGGCCGGCCGGGGCAGGAGCGCAAGCTGCGGCTGGAGCTGAAGCTGATCGCCGACATCGGGCTGGTGGGGCTGCCCAACGCGGGCAAGAGCACGCTGCTGGCACGGCTGACGAACGCGCGGCCGAAGATTGCCGCCTACCCGTTCACGACGCTCGACCCGCAGCTTGGAATCTTGGAGCTGCCGGGCTATCGGCGCCTGGTGCTGGCTGACATTCCTGGGCTGATCGAAGGGGCGCACGAGGGAGTGGGACTGGGTGACGCCTTCCTGCGGCACATCGAGCGGACGCGGGTCATCGTGCACCTGGTCGATTTGTGTCCGCCCGAGGGAATGCCAAGGCCGTTTGAGGCCTACCAAATACTCCGCCGAGAACTGGAGAAATACAGCCCGGCGCTGGCCCAACGCGAGGAAATTGTCGTTGGCAACAAGCTGGACCTTACGGAAGCTGCCGAAAGTCTGGCGCAGATGCGGGGGCAACTAAGTGGCGAGGTTTTGGCCATCTCCGGCGTAACCGGCCAAGGCGTACGCGAACTGGCTGAGGCCATGTGGGAGCGCGTGCAACGAGTTCGGGAGACGGAAGCTGCGGCGCAGCCCACTCAAATTGATTTTGGCGAGCCGGCGGCTGAGGAACCTGCCGAAGCGGTTGATGAACCTGCCGAAGCGGATAATGGCGGTGCGGACGATTCGGCAGTTGAGGACATTGACGACCGCTCTTGGGGCGGTAACGTCATGAATAACCAAGACGATTCGCCGCAGTCGGGATCATTTGATGAAGACTAGCTATCTGAAACCGGTCGACGCGCTGATGGTGGTTGACATCGGCAATACGCGCATCGGCCTGGGCACGTGGGATTCTGACGGCATCCATGACGTGATCCGCGTGCCAATCGCCCAGCCGGGCGTGTGGGCGGAAGCCGTCAGGAAAGCCTGGAGCGGCAGCGAGGACGCCGGGCGCCGCGCCGTGGCTCTGTCGAGCGTCGCGCCGGACCAGACCCAGCGTTTGACGGCTGTTATCGAAGAGGTCTGCCGAACGGAAGCGCTCTCGATTCCCGAGGACCTCCCTTTGCCGTTGAAGATCGACGTGGACGAACCGGAGGAGTTGGGCGTGGACCGGGTGTGCTCGGCGGCGGCCGCCTTCGAGCGCGTCGGCGGGCCATGTGCGATCGCTTCGTTCGGAACGGCGACGACGATCGACTGCGTGTCGCAGGACGGCGTTTTCATGGGCGGAACTATTGCGCCGGGCCTGCAACTGTCGTGCGACGCGCTGCACGACCACACCGCGTTGCTGCCGCGCGTCGAGGTGGCCGAGCCGGGCGGACCGTTCGGGCGCACCACGAAGGAGGCGATACTGAGCGGTGTGGCTTTGGGAGCAGTAGGGGCCCTGCGCGAAATCGTGGAGCAGTTCGCGACGGCGCTGGGGCGGTGGCCATACCTGGTGATTACCGGCGGTAACGCGGCATTGATCGGCAAGTTGGCCGATTTCGTTGACGCCGTGGTGCCTGATCTTTCGCTGATGGGGGTGGCGCTGGCGTATCGCAAAGCAGCCGGTCAGGCATGAATACGGAAGATGGCGCGCTTGGGAT
>Ga0255347_1007558_pt1 | contig 11279 bp, 4 predicted proteins | sample wastewater_treat_2_FD_192479 | JGI IMG/M metagenome (GOLD analysis project Ga0255347, IMG submission 192479) | Wastewater microbial communities from Lulu Island WWTP, Vancouver, Canada - plant24 | ecosystem: Engineered > WWTP > Wastewater > Unclassified | place: Canada: Vancouver, British...
ACTCCGGATGAGCCCCCCCGGGCGTGGTTTGCCACACGAGCGCGGTCGCATCGTTTGCGGCGGTGATCAGGCGCTGAGCGTCGTTGCTCAGGGCGACGGCGCTGATGGGCGAGCCGTGCGCGTGCGTCGCCAACTCGCTTCCGCTGTCGGCATCGAAGACCACAACACGTCCATCTCCACCGGCCGCATACACGCGCGCTCCGTCGGCGGAGCAGGCCAGCGCGCTGACCGAGGTCTTGCGAGGAACATCCAGAACGCACGCACCATCTGACAGGCGCAGCTTGCGGACTCGGCCGTCGCGTCCCGCCACCAGCGCGTACTCATCGCCGGGCGCAAAGGACACCGCTGAGAGCCAGCCTGAGGCGATGTCGATCATCTGCCGTTCTGTGCCATAGTCCGCGTCCCATAGCCGCACGGTCCCGTCACGTCCGCAAGTCAGGAGCCGCTTGCCATCACCCGAGACATCCAGCGCGAGAACGCCTCCCCGGTGCCCGGTGAGCACGCGCTCTGCCGCGCCACCGCCGGCATCCCAGATGCGGATGGAGCCATCGTCGGCGCAGGTGTAAATCAGTTGGCCTGCCGGGTCATAGCGGACCGCGCGCACGTGGCCGAGATGTCCGGCAAGCTCCCGCAGCAGGGCGCCGCTCGCAAGGTCCCACTCACGCACGACCCCGTCCTTGCAGCCTGCGGCTCCTCGAAATCCATCAGGTGAGACTGCCACCGCGTACGCGCCCAGGTTGGCGCCTTGGAGCACGTGTACCGTCTTGCCCGTGGTCAGATCCCACAGGCGCACGGTCTCATCGCTGGAACCCGTGAGCGCCTGCCCGCCGGAGGGCAGGAACGCGACCGACTCCAGGCTGCCCGTGTGCCTGTCCCAGTTGAGGCGCGGTTGACCGTTAGCGATGTTCGTCTCTGCCAGGCGCGATGTGCCGTAACTGAAGACCCATTGGCCATCCGGCGATACCGCAAAGGGGGCCACCACGCTCTGGTGAGGCCGCCAGGTGAACACCAGTTCGCCGGTCTTGCGGCTCCAGCGGTGGATAGAGCCGTCGCGTCCGCCGCAGAGCACTTCATCCGTGGCCGGCAGGTACGCCACCTGGAAGATCCGCGCTGCCTCGCCCGGGCAATGCTTGTAGTTGCGCAGGACCTCGTATGTCTCCAGCGACCACTCCATTGCCCGGTCCTCCACGCCCACCGTCATCGACTTGCCATCGGGCGCGAGGGCCATGTGCTTGGCCTCGTATATGCTGCACCACTTACGGATGAGCTTCCCGGTGGACAGGTCCCAATGCTCCAGGTTGTGCTGATAGCCGCCCCCGATGATCGCCGTCTTGCCTTCGGCACCGTATATGGCTCCGGCGCGCACAACAGTCAGTTCACTGCCGATCGAGATCAGTTCGCGCCCGGACGCCAGGTCCCATTCCTTGATGCCCTGGGGCTCATTGGCGGCCGTGAGCACCCGAGTGGCATCGGGCGAATAGCAGGCCGTCCGCAGTTGCCGCTGGCCGGTCTGCCACGAGCAGGTCTCTCTGAGTTCTGCCGGGTCCCATTCGCGCACGGTTCCGTCAGCGTCCCCGATGAGCAGCACCTTGCCGTCGCCGCGCAACTGCACACTGACCAGTTGAGCGTCCGAGAGCCGCGTGGAAGACTCCCGGAGGCCCTGGGTCAGGTCCCAGATCTCCACATTCCCACCTGTGAGCACAATGCCCCGGCCGTCTGGCAGGTATGCCATTCCACCCACGCCGCCGATTCGCATGCGCAGCGTGCCCAGCCGCTGGATCGCACCGGTCGGGAGCGGGTCGCCAAGGGCATCCCGGGGTCCATCTGCGGTCGCGCGCATCGCGAGCACCAGTGGGAGGAGAATGAGGGTCGGCCACATCGCACCAGCCTGCCGATCTCCGCACTCGTCGCGGCAAGAGATGTTGTGAGTCCACAAGCATGGTCCAAGGCATGCTATTCCACCCATTGCGGCTCCAGACCTGCAGGGCGAAGATGCAGGACTGGGGTCCGCCCGAGGAGAATCTTCTCCACGGCAGGAACAATCGCAGTCCCTTGCGCAGTAGGAGCGTGGACATGTCCATGGGTCGGAGTGCTCTGTATATGACCGGTCTTTTCCTGATCGCCTTCTGTTTCGGAGCCGGATGCGGTACCGCACAGGTCTCCTTCCCGGATTTCGAGAGCATCGCGAGTGTGAACGTAGAGAGCACCTTCTTCGGCGCGAAGGCCGCGGTCGATCGCCCGCTTGCCGGCGACCAGCCCGCCTATGACTACAGCGCCCATCTCATCCGCGATGGTGAGGTGCTGCGCCTGTTCTCGGGTGGTCGCTGGCTTAGGCGCGGGCCGGGTGGCGGAGACGGGGACCACACATTGCAGCACATTTCGACCACCGGCGCGCCGGGTACCTGGAAGATGCCCCACGACCGGCCCGAGTTCTGGCAGGGCGGCGAAGAGGGCAAGAGCGACACGTGGTTCGCCAATAACTACCTGGAGCCCGAGGTGATCAAGGTCGGCGACACCTATTACATGTTCACCCAGGTCGAAGTCGATCCCGGCCAGCCCATTGATATCCCCGGCCAACGCGCCGAGACCCAGTGCGACCGAATCCAGCTGCACACAAGTACGGATGCCCTCAACTGGCAGCGGTGGTCGGAGGAACGCGGGGTCATCGTGGGGCTGGACGATCCCACCCGCACCAACCTGCACCACCAGGAAGTCATCTACGTCCCCTGGGACGCCGACGGAAAGCCGTGGTGGATGTACGTGGCGGCGAACGTGGCGGGGCAGTGGCTGGGCTACTGCCGCATGCGGTCAGCGGACCCGACCACCTTCGACTGGCAGCAGCGCGAGCGGGGCGTGTGGTTCGCTCAACTCGGAAACCAGACGGGGTACCTCAGGCAGGCGCCCGGCGGGCCGCTGTTCCTGCGCATCACTTTCACCGGAACGGATGACGGGCGCACTGTGCCCACTTTCCAGTTTTCGCGGGACGGGATGAAGTGGATGTGGGGTGATGGTGGGCCGGTGAAACTTGCGGGCAGTGACGATCCGGACTACCCAAACTGCTACTTCCTGGGCATCGAGACCATCAGAGGCACCGGCGAACTGGAGTATCTGGGGAACAACAAGTGGCGCGCGTTCTACGTGGCCACCACCTGCAAGACGCCGGTGGCGCCGGAGATCTTCCATTCGGAGATCGGGTTGGGAGAGGTGACCATCGAGATCACCCCGAAGCCGTGAGCCGGACGCCGTCGCAGTCAGCCGTCTGCAGGGCGGGGGCTCGTACCGCGCCGGCCGTTGGCCTCTCGCCGACCGGGACAGTCGGCCCATGCGATGTCGCCTGCCGCCTTTCTTGGCCATTCACTGCTGGAAACTGTACAGACTCCTGCCTGTCAGCCATCCGATCAGCGGCCAGATGGTCCCGCTGCAGTAGTCACCCAGCAACAACCCCACGAAGAACGGGACGAACCGCATGTAGCCGCGCTGGCCGCCGTAATGCAGGATCCCAGTCTTGGCGGTCCACGCCAGCAGCATCGGGCACCAGGAGACCGACATGGAGTAGCTCCCCGCAATCGCGAACCCCAGCGGATGCAGGGGCCACCAGATGTACTGTACCGTCATGCGGTGCAGTGCCGCAGCGAAGAGCAGCCCCGCTCCCGCGCCGCCAACCGAGCCGAAATTGGGGCCGGCGGGGTTGTTGAGCCACCCTCGCAGGCGGTTGAAGGCCTCGAAACCGAACCAGGTGACGTGTCCCGCCATCTTCGCTTCCGCGCCCTTGTGGTACCCGAAGTTTACCAGGGCGATGAAGGTGCTGATGACCCCGAGTATCCCACCTATCGCCACCGCGGAGACCATTGGCCGCTCGCTGAAGCCCTGTCGCCGCGCCATGCAGAAGCCCTCGAGCATGTGGGGCATGGGGTGACTGCGGTATGCGCGGTTGAACCAGTAGAACCAGGTGATCAGGTTCAGGTTCTGCGTGCCCAGGGACCGCGTCCCGAGCATGATTGGCAGCATGTGATCAGGCCCGCCTGCGTGCAGGTCGTGGGCAGGTGGGCCCAGTTCGGCACGCATGCGGGTGACGGACAGCGAGATCAGCCAGTAGATGGTCCAAGCAATCGCTGCGATCCAGATGGACATACCGGCATGCACGAAGAACCCCGCGAGGGCGATGATTCCGAGAATCGCGCCCGAAATGGCCAGGCGGCGGTGGAAGACTTCGCGGGTAGTCTCGCCCTCCGAAGTCGGCGCGAACACCCGGACGACGGATTCCGCGATGTACCGTCTCGCCAGCCACAGCCCGAACACCGCCACGTACATGTAAGCGCCGAAACACTGTTCATTGATGTACGGTGCAAGGGAGTCATACCCCAGCCAACCGGTGGCCGAAGCCATGATCCGCTCCGCCTTGAAGAGCCAGAAGAAGAACCAGGTGGAGAACAGCAGGTCGGGCGGCAGAAGATAGCCCAGACCGATGGCGAAGGGGTAGAAGGAGATTGGCGTCCAGCCCACTGCGTTCCACGGGCGGCCGCTGAAGTAGGGCGCGAGATCACGCAACTTCACCCAGATCGTGGGAACCGCCGGCCAGATCATGTGCAGCCCGTTGATCAGGTTGATGAACACGGAGATCCACACGCCCAGCCAGAACAGTGAGCCGGAGAACATGCCGTGGCCGCCCTGGGCGATCTGCACGGGGATAAGGGTGATCGGGTAACTGAGGCGCTCCTGATTGATCCACCGTGTGCGCAGGAGAGCCGCCATGCACAGCATCACCCAGAGCATCAACAGCAGGATGGTCCCCCAAACGGAGAGCGGGGTGAGCCATGCGAGGAGTGTCTCGCGCCGCCAGAAGTTGTGGGGTGCGCCCTCGTGCCAGTACTTCAGGGCATCGGTGTCGGTGACGCTGAACCAAGTGGGGATGTACGGCATGATCTCGTCGGCGTAAGGCCGCCCGGACGAAGGGTCATCGTACCGGTACACGTGGGTGACCATCGGCACAAGCACGTCGATCATGTCGATGGCGTCCACCGCCGACGCGATGCAGAGCATGGTGTAGATGACCAGCAGTTCGGCGGAGTTCAGCTTCCAGCGCGGCGCGACGCGCCCCAGGGATGCGTTGAGCAGGCCCAGCACCACGAGCAGCAGGACGACATTGGAGAACAGGGAGAAGGTGGTGGGGAAGGGGCCGCCGCCGATCCCGGGGTTATACTGGGTCGCCATCTCCATCTGAGCGAGCCAGACGCAGTTGAGCGGGACCAGGATGGCGCCCAGAATCAGGGCATGGCCACGGACGCGCATGGCGGTTCAGGCATTCCTCGCGCTGGATTGGGAGAGCGAGAACGGGCGGCAGGTATCTGCCGCGCAGGTTCGCCATTGAGAGCAAGGCCCCCTTTGTGTGACGCGAAGGGGCCTGTGCTCCGGCGGCGAACTTCTCCCCAAAGAGACCCGTGAAAACCTGGTAAGGAGGCGTCCCGCATGATCCGCTGCCTCAGTGTTCTCTCGATATTCGTGCTCGTGGGTGGGATTCCGGCCGACGAAGTCACGGTCGTCGAGGACTTCGAGACCGACGATGCCCTCTCGAACTGGCAGATTGTGGCGGGGAAAGCGGCTCTCGTTACCGAAGGGGCAACCCAGGGGCAGCGCGCGATGGAAGTCACCTTCGACCCCGCGGCCGAGTACAGCCCAGGCTATCTGTACTGGAACCGGGTGCCCGCCGACTGGTCGCCATACGATGCCCTGATTCTCGACGTGACCAATCCGGGCGATGCCCCGATGCCCGGCTATCTTCTGGTGGCCGACAAGGCCTGGGAAGACAAGAACCGCAGCTACTGGAACCGGCACAACTCCAACACCACCTTTCCCCCGGGCAAGTCGGAGTGGGTGATCCCCGTCAACGGGCTGTTCCGGGGCGAAGCGGGCAGCAGGAACAATGACATCGCGCGCAATATCGACACGGACTCCATCGTGCGGCTTGACTTCGGTTTCGGAGCCAAAGGCGTCGCGGGCCGTGTGCTCATAGACAATCTGCGCTTCGTGCAGCAGGACCGGCCCACAAACGTCTGGGCCTTTGACTTCGGGCCTCCGAATCAGCCGGTGATGCTGGGCTGGACGCCAGTGGCGAATGACACTGTATACACCAAGGAGCGCGGGTTCGGCTGGGGCCCCCAGGGCGGGAACCCCTGGCCCGGAGCGGCGCGCGACACAACCTTCGGCACCAGCTTGATCCAGGACTTCTGTGAGGCGGGCGGGTACCGGTTCCAGGTCGACGTGCCGCCTGGCAGGTACCGAGTGACGCTCGTCTATGAGAACTCCGGCTACTGGGGCGGCGAGCAGGCGAAGCACACCAATCGCGCCGTATACGCAAATGACCGCCTGGCGTGGACCCAGAACCGCCCGGACGGACCCGCACACCCTCTGTACCGCTTCGAGTTCGTGGAACCAGTCGGCGTGGACATTTGGGACACCTACATGGCGGGCGAACTTGCGCAACAGGGAGTGTTCGAGGCGGATGTGGCCGGGAGTGGTCTGAGTCTGCGCTTCGAATCCGACATCACCTTCGGCAGCAAGATCGCCGCGATTGCCCTCGCACAGGTGGATGACGAGAAGGCGCTGGGCTGGATCGACGCGCAGTTCAGCGCGGTGGCCACGGAGTTCCGCCGCAAGGCCGCCCTTCTTGATCCGCCCGCGCCTGACTATGCCGCTCCGGCGGACTGGGTAGCGAAGGGACTGGTGGCTTGGCCGGTGGACATTGAGGCCCAGATCAGGCCGGGAAGCGTGCCGCAGGGCGAGTTGAGCGCTCCCGCGGACTTGGGCATCAGCCGGTTGGCGGCCAGGGGCGAGTATGAACCCTTCTGCCTTGCGGTCAGGCCGTTGCGAGACCTGGGCGAGTGCAGCGTCTCACTCGACGGGTTCACTGGCCCTGCGAAGCTGGACGCGGACCTGCGGATGGTCTGGTACAACACCAGTCGTGGTTTCGGCGACATCGCCTATCACATCGAGCCCCACACGCTGCGGGAAACGACAGTCGCGAAGCTCTCCGAAGGCATCACGCGGGAGTTCATCGTGACCGCGCGGGTGCCTGCTGATGCGCAGGCAGGCGAGTATTCGGCTGCGCTGAGCCTCACGGACCCCGAAGGCGAACTGCTGCTCCGGGTGCCGCTGTCGCTGCGGGTGAGCCCGGTCGCGCTCTCCCGCGACACCGACTATCTGATGGGGTTCTTTGGCCTCGAACCTCCCGATCTCATCCCTGCGAAGCAGCGCCCGGCAGTGCTGGATGAGACGCTGGTTCTCCTGTCGGAATATGGTATGAACGCGGTCTCAGGCGGCCCGGATATCATCCTCACCGGCTGGCACAACGGCAGGCCAACCGTCAACCTGAACGCCGCGGATGACTTCTTCGCGCAGCTTGCCGACCACGGCTTCACGAAAGGCGTCAACGGCTACGGCGGCCTGCGCTTCCGGAACCTGCATGACCGGTACGTCAAAGGCGCCACCGGCCAGAAGGTGGAGCAGGACAGTGGATTGCCCTATGAAGAGGCGCTCATGCGCGCTTGGCAGGTGGTGGATCAGCACGCGCGGGACAATGACTGGCCCACTATCTTCTACTCCATGTGCGACGAGACCCGGGTCCGCGAGCAGGCTGAGAATGAGCTGGAGTTCATGAAGATGCTGGAGAAAGTGAGCGCGGCCTTCCCCGAGACCTTGCGGACCAGCGGCGCCTACAGCGTTCATTTCAACACGCGGCCGGACGATCCCAGCGATATGCTCTATTGGCACCAACGTTTCTTCGAGCACCTCGACGTCAGCAATTTGAACAACCACGATCCGTCGGTGATGGCGGAGGCCCAAAAGCTCGGGAAGGACATCCACATTTACAACCAGGGGCGGGATCGCTACTCCTTCGGCCTGTACCAGTGGAGCGAGTTCCGCAAGGGAGTGAGGGCCCGCTGGCAGTGGCATCTCAACGTGCTGCACGGTTACCAGTTCTTCGACCTGGATGGCCGAGAGCCGGATACCGCCATGATCTGCTACGGCCGCGAGCGGATCTACCCGACCATACATTTCGCCCGCTGTCGCGAGGGCGCGGAGGACTTCTACCTGTACAACGCGCTTCAGCGTGCAGTGGACCAGGCGACGAGCGACAGCAAGCAGACGGCTGCGGTGACTCACGCCACCGAGTTGCTGAAATCCCTGGAAGCCAGCGTGAAGCTGAACCAGCGCCGCGCCCCCGACGGACACGATGCAGATGCAGTGAAGCGCCAGCTTATCGAGGCGCTGGAGGCTTTCGGCGAGGGGTAGGTGATGGAGGGAAGGGTCTTCCCCTCGGCCCGGTGAATGCTGCGCGACATGTACGAGCACACCTGGAGGTTAGCTATGCGCTCGATTCTGCTCGTTCTGGCCTTGCTGGCAGGCCTGCTGGCATCCTGCACCGCTCAGACGCTGCTGACCAGCTTCGAGGACACCACGGGCTGGCAGGCGGCCGGCGGAGCGGTGTTCGAGAAGTCGGACGAGGCCCACGAGGGTGCGGCGTCGATCAAGGTGACCATGCCCGGCCAGGTCTCCGGCAAGATCATCTCCGGCTATCCACCCGCGGAATTTGACCAGTGCGACGGCGTGAGCTTCTGGGCTAAGGGCGACGGTTCCGACCAGTGGGGCTGCATCGCGCTCTTTGGCGATGGCTCGAACGGGTCGTATCGCTACTGCTACTTCTTCCCACTGGCCCGGACCGAATGGCGCAAGTATGAGGTCCCGTGGGACCAGTGGATACCCGAGGGCGCCTTCAGCCCCATCGGCGCGCCGGGGTCCTTGCCGCCAAGCGGGATCAACTGGGTTCGGCTGGGGACGCGCTGGACCATCGCCCACAACAACGCACCGATCCCGCCGCACACGTACTGGGTGGATGAACTGCGCATCGAGGAATCACTGCCGGAGCACGAGCCGCCGCCTGCTTCGGCTCCCCTTGCGGGGGTGATCGCCAAACTGCGCGCGAAACAGCCCGTCTTCATCCTCTGCATGGGCGACTCCATTACTGCGGGGACAGGCCTGCCGGACAAGGACAACCAGCGCTATGCCACGCTGCTCCAGGCGATGCTCCGGGAGCGTCTGGGGTATGACGAGATCGTGGCGATCAGCCGAGCGGTCGGTGGGGCACGGCTCACTGATGCACGCTCTTGGGTCAACCGCGACTTCCTGGGACCGGGGCCTGACCTTGTAACCACCCTTTACGGGTACAACGACAAGAGCGGCCAGTTCTCGGCGGCGCAGTTCGCGGATTCACTGGAAGACTACTACCGGCGTATCTGCACATACACCGGCGGAAAGACGGCGATCCTGCCGCTGACCACCATCCCCGGCGCGGGGCCGCGCTTCACGATGATGGATGATTTCGCCCAGGCTGTGCGGGACGTCGCGGCTGCGCGGGGCATCGAATGCCTGGATCTCGGGGCAGCGCTCAAGGCCACCGGGCGCGAGGGGTACCTGGCCTACATGGGCGACATGGCCCATCCGAACCCGGACGGGCACGCGCTCATGGCTCGCATCATTGCCGATTTCCTGGTGGCGAAGGTGCAGGAGGGCCAGTAGAGCGCCGTTCCTGACTTGTGTGAACGGGCGAGCCGCGTGGGGTGGTCGTGTCCCTTGCGTCGGGTGCGTCTCCTGGTTACGTGTACCAGGTCAGTTCACGGGCGTGCTCGCCGTCCGGAGCACGGGACCCGTGACGGTTCCCAACCGCCCGCTGGGCAAGGTCAGTTATCTGCGGAGAGGATTCAGCCCACCGCGGTTCGCCGTGACTTCTTGATCAGCCGCTGACCGCTTCGCCTTCAGACCGCCGCCGCAGGGCGCTGTACAGGAGCTTCTGCAGTTCAGCGAAGACAAACACCAGCAAGGCCACTCCGAAACACAACCCGAGTTCGGTGGACGAGAGCGGGACCGTCTGGAAGCTCTCGCCCAGGAAGGGCACGTACACAATCACCAACTGGGCGATGATGCTGATTGCGCCCGCGGCGATCAGGTGCGGGTTCGAGAAGAAGCCGATCCGCGCGATGAGTTGCCGTTCGGAGCGGCAGGCCATGCAGTTTGCGATCTGCGCCAGGGCGAGGGCGGTGAACGCGATGGTCCGCTCATGCTCCAGGTCCGCTCCCATTCGCATCACAACGAGTACCCCCACTGCCATGAAGACCCCGTTGAACAGGATGTCGCGGACCAGATCTCGTGTAATCAGCCCCTGGCGCGGGTCTCGGGGCTTGCGCTTCATGATGTCCTGCGCTCCGGGTTCGAAGCCAAGCGCAAGCGCGGGAAGGCCGTCGGTCACCAGGTTGACCCACAGGATCTGCAGGGCGAGAAGCGGCACTGGCCACCCAAGAAGGAGTGCCGTCAGCATCGTGAGGATTTCCGCCAGGTTGGTGTTGAGCAGGAAGCGCAGGAACTTGCGCATGTTATCGAAGATGATCCGGCCTTCGCGCACCGCGGCGACGATGGTGGCGAAGTTGTCATCGGCCAGCACCAGTCTGGACGCTTCGCGCGCGACGTCGGTCCCCACAATGCCCATGGCGACACCGATGTCTGCCTCGCGCAGCGCCGGCGCGTCATTCACGCCGTCACCGGTCATCGCGACGATGTGGCCGTGTGACTGCAGTGCGTCCACAAGCCGCAGTTTGTGCTCTGGAGTGACCCGGGCGTAGACAGAGACCTTCTCGACCACTTCCTCAAGTTCGCCCGGCCCCAGCGCGTCCAGCTCCCGTCCATCCATCGACCGGCCTTCCTCGTCCATGATTCCGAGTTCCGTGGCGATTGCCTCCGCCGTCAACCGGTGATCGCCCGTGATCATCACTGGCCTGATTCCGGCGCTCCGGCACTGAGCCACCGCTTCCCGCGCTTCCTGGCGTGGCGGATCAATCATGCCGACCAAACCAAGGTAAGTGAGGTTCCTGTCCAGCGGCTCGGACCTATCTCCCCGGCGCTCCGCGAAAGCCAGCACCCGTCGCCCGTGGGCTGCGAGTTGAGACACGCGCTCGAGTATCTCCTCGCGCCCCGCCTCATCCAGCGGCGCGGTCTCGCCCTCCCTGAACCGGTGGGTACACAGATCGATAAGCACTTCGGGCGATCCCTTCGCCATGACCACCGGTTCGCCGTCAATCTCGTGGAGCGTCGCCATGCGTTTGGTCTCGGACTCGAAGGGCAATTCGTCTAGCCGCGGATGCTGAGACCGCAGGGTCTCCGGGGAGAGGTCCGCCTTCATTGCCAATGTCAGCAGGGCGCCTTCGGTGGGGTCGCCGACGATGGGACAGGTG
>Ga0255347_1007561_pt1 | contig 11276 bp, 10 predicted proteins | sample wastewater_treat_2_FD_192479 | JGI IMG/M metagenome (GOLD analysis project Ga0255347, IMG submission 192479) | Wastewater microbial communities from Lulu Island WWTP, Vancouver, Canada - plant24 | ecosystem: Engineered > WWTP > Wastewater > Unclassified | place: Canada: Vancouver, British...
CGTAGGGAGTGCCGGCTATGTCCGACGCCGTGAGGGGCGCCCGGCGGTCCCTGTCGGGCCCAGGGCGTCCACGGGAAGAAGCCAGGATCTCCCCCGAGTCGAAAAGCACACCGAGGGGTTCACCGCTCCTGGGGATGCCGGCGAGGGCAACGATCATTCCCCCTAGGGCCGCGGCGTATCTTTCCACTATCATTCCGGCCAACTCGTGAACATCGGCGCCGGTGGGAAAGTCCGCCGGCGGGAGAGCCGCCACGGAAGCGTGTAAACGCCCCAGGTTTCCAAGATACTTCCCCGCCTTGACGACATACTCTTCGGCATCGTGGGCCCCGAATTGAGCGGCACCCAGGAAAAAGCTGTTGCAGGAGGGGATGGCGGGCTCAGAAATGATGCCCGCCACCGGCAAATCCTCGGTGGCTTCCCCGAGGACCCCGTACATCTCCGGAATCCTTTCGGGACGGGGCTTTGGCCCTTTTCCCGGCAGATCGATATCGACGAAGAGGATCTCCTCCCGGTCCGGGCTTGCTGAAGCGACGGAGACACCCTCGGGGGATATCACCCTGCTGCCCCCCACATAGGGGACCGTCCCCGACTCGATCCCGCACTTGTTCGAAAGGACCCACCACACCCCGTTTTCAAAGGATCTGGCCGGGAGCATGAAATCCAGTTGCGGATTGCTCAGGTTCTCGGGCGAGAAGGAATAACCGGTGAGGTTGGCCGGGTCGATGATGAGGTCGGCCCCCATCACGGAGAGCACCCGCGCGATTTCCGGGAGCCTCGCGTCGGCGCATATCAAAAGGCCGATCCGCCCGAAGGGCGAATCGACCAGATCAAAGCTCCGTCCCGGCTCATAAAGGTCTCTATCGAAATGCCAAAGATTCATCTTTGAAACCCTCAAGGCGATTCCGCCCGAGGGATCCACGAGAAGGGCGTTGTTGCCGAGGGTTCCCCCCTTTTCCTCGACGAGCCCGAAGGCCACGAAGGAAGAATGCTTCTTCGCCTCCCGACGAATATGTTCGATCAACCGATCATTGAGCGACAACGCCTTCTCCAGAAGGCGCTTTTCCGCGGGGTCGATGAAGTAGGCGGGCCAGGCGCATTCCGGGAAAACCACCAGGTCGACCCCCGGCTCAAGCGACCTGTCCAACAGTTCCTGAATTCGATCGAAGGTACCTTCAAAATCGGTCAATTCCGGCGCTTTCATTTGAACAGAGGCGATCTTCATTTTTTGTCCCTCCCGCTTTGAGCCATTTTTTTTTGCGATAAAAAACAAAGCCAATCGGAACATCATATAAGACCGACCGGAGCATCATCGTAGAGGCTGCCCGAATATCCGTCAAACAAAGGGCTCTTCCTTTGCCGGGCGCGGCTATTTACCTTTGAACGATCTCGTGGTATAAATCAGGCACCGATTTTTTACCGAGGAGTGGCTTCAGGTGACGCAAGCGTTCGTCTTTATCGGCAGGATCAGCGGTTCCTCTTCTTCCAGCTCCTCTTCCGGTTGGTCCGGAAGGGCAGGCCTTCCTTTGCCGGCAGAGGGAGGACCGCGGTAAAACCAGGGCCGCCTGGGAAAAACACAGGGATTTCAGGGAATATAGGCCGGGAGGAAACGCTCTCCCGGCCTTTTGTTATCCACGAGGAGGGGATCAAATGACGCAGCATCTCTACACACCGGGGCCGGTGGACGTGCCCTTCTGCACGCGACAGGCGGGAGCCGGGCCCATGATCAGTCACCGGAGCGATGAATGGTCCAACCTGCTGGAGGAAGTTAACGGCCGTCTGGGGAGGCTTCTCGACGTGAAGGATCCCGTGGTCCTCCTGCCCGGCTCGGGCACGGGGGCCCTGGAGGCCCTGGCGGCGAACCTCCTGGCGCCCGGCGGCGAGGTGATCTCCTTCTCCTGCGGCACCTTCGGGGACCGGTTCCGGGATATCGCCTCCCGGAGGGGGGCGAAGGTCGTCGCCTTTGATGCGCCCAGAGGCGAGGGGCTCAAAAAAGAACATGTCAGGGAGGCCCTGAAAAAATATCCCGGGTCCGACGCCCTCCTGTTCACCCACAACGAAACCTCCACGGGGGTCGCCAACCCCTTGGAGGACCTCCTTTCCGAAGTCCCGTCCGAGGGACCCCTGGTGCTGGTCGATGCCGTGAGTTCCCTCGGCGCCATGCCCTGCTATCCGTCGAGATGGAGGATAGACGGCCTCGCCTCCTGCTCCCAAAAGGGGCTTCTCGCCCCCCCGGGCCTGGCCGTTGTCTACCTGTCGGAGCGAGGGTGGGAAAGGACCAAGGAAGGCGCCTGCCCCTCCTACTTCTTCGACCTGGCGCTGCACAGGAGGTTTCTGAACAAAAGCAGGCCCCAGAACCCATTTACGCCTCCCGTCAGCGTCTTTTACGGGCTGGCCGAGTCGCTCCGCTTCCTCGAGGGTTTCGGGTGGGAGTCCTGGTTCAGCAGGACCAGGAGAAAAACGCGCTCCTTCGAGGCCGCCTGCGAGGGAATGGGGTTTGGACTCTTCGTAAGGGAAGCGGGTTTTCGTTCGCCGGTCATGACCGCCCTGGAGGTACCTGCCGGGAAGGAACGGCCGGTGAAGCGGGCCCTGGAGGAGATGGGCGTCACCGTCGCCGAGGGGCAGGGCAGGGAGGGCGGCACCCTGCGCATCGCCCACTACAACCCCGGCGGTTGGCCCGAGATCTGCCTCCTGGCCGGAGGGATCTTCGCGGCCGCCAGGAAATGCGGGATCGACGCCGGCGATGGATTCCTGGAAAAAGCCCTCAAGACGTGGAACGGGGAGGGAAAGGGATCATGCTGAAGGTGCTGGTTACGGAAAAGATCTCCGAGGCCGGGCTCGACGTGCTCCGCCGGGACCCTGAGGTGAAGACGCTGGTCAAAACCGACCTCACCAGGGAGGAACTCTTGGCGGAAGTGGCCGATGTGGACGGGATGATCACCCGTAGCGGAACCCCCCTCGACCCCGAGGTCCTCAAAGCTGCGAAAAAACTGCGGGCGGCTGCCAGGGCCGGCGTGGGACTTGACAACATCGACCTGGCCGAAGCGAGCCGCCGGGGCGTCGTCGTCATAAACGCCCCCACCGGGAACACCCTGGCGGCGACGGAGCATACCATGGCCTTGATGCTGTCCCTGGTCAGGAAGATACCCCAGGCCTTCCGTTCGGTGACCTCGGGGGAGTGGAAGAGAAGCCGTTTCCTGGGACGCCAGCTTTCGGGCAAAAAGCTGCTCATCATCGGCCTCGGCCGGATAGGCACCCAGGTGGCCATCCGCTGCAGGGCTTTCGGCATGGAGGTCTCCGCCTACGACCCCTACGTATCGCCGACCAAGGCCGAGAGGGCCGGGGTCCAGCTGATGGACGATCTCAAGGGAGCCCTCTCCCTGGCCGACGTGATCACCCTGCACGTTCCCCTCACGGCGGAAACCAGGGGGATGATCGACGGGGAAGCGATAAAAGCGTGCCGGCCGGGAGCCTACCTTATCAACTGCGCGAGGGGCGGTTTGGTGGACGAGGCGGCCTGCGCCGAAGCCCTGCGCTCGGGACAGCTGGCCGGGGCCGCCGTCGACGTCTTCGACGGCGAGCCGCCTACCGTCGATAATCCCCTCATGGCCGAGGACATAAGGGAAAGAGTTATCCTTACACCTCACATCGGGGCCAACACCGAGGAGGCCCAGTCGGCGGTTGCGGTCATAGCCTGCTCAAACCTCCTGGCCGCCCTGAAGGGCAAACCCTGCGAGAACGCCGTGAACCTCCCCTTCGTGGAACAATCCCTCCCCGAGGGCACCAGGGCCTTCCTCTCGCTGGCCCGCAAGCTCGGCTACCTCGCCGCCCATCTTTTGCGGGACCCGACGGCGCAACTGAAGATCAGCCTGCGGGGCCCCCTCTTCTCACCGACGGACGAACCGGTGTGCTTCGAGATCCCCTACCACTTTTCGCCCTTCACCGTGGCGGGGCTCAAGGGCTACCTGGAGTATTCCCACGGCCCCGAGGTGAACTACATGTCGGCTCCTCTGCTGGCGGAGGACAAGGGGATCAGTATAGAGGAGATCCGCACCGGCCCCGGGACCTGGCGCAACCAGGTCGAACTGGAACTCCTTTCGCCCGGCTCCAGGGAGGGCATATCCGTGGCGGGGACGATAACCGAGGAGGGACGCCAGCGGGTGGTCAACATCGGCGGCTACTGGATAGAATTCATCCCCGAGGGCACTGTGCTGCTTTTCAGCAACCACGACCGTCCCGGTGTGATAGGGAAGGTGGGGACTCTGCTGGGAAAGGCGGGCACCAACATAGCCAACTTCGCCTTGGGGCGCAGGAACGGAAGCGGACTGGCCGTCGGGGCCCTGCAGATCGACGATGACGTCCCCGTACCGGTCCTGGAGGAACTGAAAAAGGACGTGGACCTGCTCTGGGCGGTGAAGGTCCGCTTCACGGAGGACCTCTAGATGAAGCGGGCCTTCCTGGTGAGGCACGGGGAGACGGACTGGAACCGTGAAGGGCGCTTCCAGGGCAAGAGGGACATACCCCTGAACGACCTGGGGAACATGCAAGCCCGGGCCGCCGCGGAGGCGCTCCTTTCCGCTTCCGTGGACAGGGTGGTGTCAAGCCCCCTCTCCCGCGCCGCAGAAACGGCGAGAGCGACGGCTTCCCTCCAAGGAATAGGACTTGAGATCCATAGAGGCTTAAGCGAGATAGACCACGGACTCTGGGAGGGGCACACCGCAGGGGAGGTCGAAAACCTGTGGCCGGGGATGCCCGCCCTCTGGCATTCCAACCCCGAGGAGGTAACCATGCCGGAGGGGGAGAGCCTCCAGGACGTGTCGGTCCGCGCCTGGAGGGCCTTCGGCGAGATCCTGGCGGGACCGGGGAACGCCGTGGCCCTTTTCTCCCACGACGCGGTCCTCAAGGTCCTCCTCTGCCGGATCTTCGGATGCCCCTTGAGCAGCTTCTGGAGGTTCCGCCTGGGTAACGGCAGCATCACCCTCCTCGAAGAGACGTCCCGAGGCCTGGAGGTCCTCGTCATGGGCGAGGCCTGCCACCTCGGGAGCGTCTGGGAGAGAGCGGTCCAGAAAGGGCTTTGACGCTATTGTTTCGCGCTTCGGTCCGTCGGGTCAGACCCCGTCGATGATCTCGGGGGCCAGCCCCTTGAACTGCTGCAGGTGCTCCCGCCTTTCCTTCCGGAGATCTCCGATCATGGTGGCGTACTCCTCCCGGGAGTACCACCTGTAGGGGTCGAGGTCCTCCCCTTGGGGCACCGGCAGCGACTTCGGTATCTCGTAACCCAGGATGTCGTCGTAACGCCACTCGAGGTTCTCCCTCATGGCCTCCCTGATGGCCGTGGCGGTGGCCTCGACGGTTATGTTGGCCCCCTCCTTCCCCCCGATCCTTCCGGTATTGAGGAGGTAGCACCTGATGCCGGGGTTGTCCCTCAATATCCCCAGCAGCCTGTTGCCGTTTATATGGGGGTTATCGATCACGAAGGGATCGAAGCCCACCACCCTCTTGGCCTGGCCGACCCTGGACGGGTCGTCCGCGCTGGTGATGGTCGACTCCCCGAGCATGAAGTAGGCCGCGGCCTGCTCCGGCGAGATGAGGCGCCCGATGGGAGGGGTGTCGTACCTCCTCATGTTGAAAAGCAGGCAGTCCACCTTGTCCAGGTCGATGCGATCGGACGTGTTGGGTATGGCCTCTCGGGGGACGACGGCCCTCCCGTTGGTGGTAAGGGCATGATCATCGAAATTGATTTCGTCGTCGTCGTCCACCCAGCAGTTCTCGATGAGGGCCTTTCTGTCGCGGGCGGCCCAGAGCAGGGCCGGTTGCTTCGTCACGTTGTCGGTCTTTATATAGAAGTTGGCCTCCGAGCCCAGGGCGCTGCCATTGGAAAGGAGGATGTTTATATCGTCCTGGAGCACCTCCACGCCCTCGGGCGCCTCCAGGTCGTGATCGGCGGTGGTGATAGTGGTCTTGCCTGTGCCGGAAAGCCCGAAGATCAGCACCCCCTTCTCCTCCAGGCCCCTGGGGGTGTTCACCTTGACGATCTTGCTGCCGGCGTGGAGGCCGAGGGCGTTCATCGTCTCGCGCCCCAGGTGCATGACCATCCTGAGGGTGGCCATCTTGGTCTCCCCGTAGTAGTCGCTTCCCAGGATGTAGGTGACCCTATGCCTGGGCAGGACGATGATCTTGCGCTGGTGCCACTCGGGGATGGCTACGGTGACTATATCGGCGTAGTCCTGGTCCAGTTCCGTGGAGAAGTTCATGGCGAACATCTGGGCCAACCTGGCGTACCTGCGGGTCACGTAAAAGTTCGCCAGCATGGGTTGGCGGTCCGCGGAGCCTATCCGCGCCGTCACACGGATCATCTGCTGCCACCGAAGGTATCCCCACACCTGTTCCAGCAGCGCCACCAGGGGCTCGTCGACCTCGTAGACGATGTCGGTAAAGGCCGCGCTCCGGGAGCGGATCTTCGTCACGTAAAGGGAGGCCTCCTGGTCATTGGGCACGGCCTCGTGGACCGCCATGGCCCTGAGTTCGTCCTCGGTGACGTCCCGAAGCAGACTCCTGCTCACGGGGTGGGTCAATTTCTCGCTGAAAAATGAACGGTCATCGGAATACTGCACTGACGATCGCCTCCAGGTTTGTTATTTCCATTCCCAACGGGTGATGAAACCTCTTTTTTCGTAATTCTCGAAGAGGGAAGCCGCACCATCCACAAGGGACAGCGGCACCGCCGCGGTGAGGGTCACGGCGGCTTCCCAGCGCGCTTCAACGGCGCCCTCGGACAGACCGAGGTCCGCCAACTGCCGGAGGATCAGTTGAGCATGCTCATAGGGGCACTCCACAAAGGCCACCCTGGACCTCACGCGCCCCCTTCGGCCTGCCGCCTCCAGGGCCAGGGCGGCGCACTCCCCGTAGGCCTCGATGAGGCCCCTCACGCCCAGCTTCGTACCCCCGAAGTACCGGGTGACCACCACCACGGCGTTGACTACATCGGCCCTGAGGATGGCGCCGAGGATGGGTTTGCCCGCCGTACCCGACGGCTCGCCGGCATCGGAGTAGTACTCCGTCGTCCGGGGGAAGCCCACCCTGTAGGCCCAACAATGATGGGTCGCGTCGGCATATCGTCGAGACACATCTCTAATACGTTCACGGGCCCCTTCGTCGGAAACCGCCTGGAAGACCCTTCCCGTGAAAATGGAACGCTTGCGCCTCGTTTCGACCTCGGCGAAGGAGGCCGGCTCGAAGAACTCATCGCCGCCGGTCATGGGCCTCCCAGACCTTCTTCAGGCTGTCCCAAGTCTCCTGCAGCGAGGCCGGCAGGACCTTCGTGCCGGCTATCACCGGCATGAAGTTGGTATCGCCCTCCCACCTGGGGACGATGTGAAGATGGACGTGGCCGGCAAAGCCCGCTCCTGCGGTTTTGCCGATGTTTATTCCCAGGTTGAACCCCTGGGGGTTCATGGCTTCTTTGAGGACGTCGATACATTTTTGGCCGAAACGATGCATCTCGAGGAATTCTTCTTCTTTGAGGTTCTCGTAGGCTCCCTCGTGCCTGTAGGGGGCCACCATGAGGTGTCCGGGGTTGTAGGGGAAGGCGTTCAGCATCACGAAAACCAGTTCCCCGCGGGCCAGTATAAGGCGCTGTCTGTCCTCCTGTTCCCTGGGGAAATCACAGAAGATGCACCCCCCCTGCTTGCCGGCCCCGTCGATGTAGGCCATCCGCCAGGGCGCGAAAAGCTGATCCAAAGGGACTCCTCCCTCCTATTTTGTTCGGTTCGCTTGTTTCACGTGAAACAACGAAGCGAAGACGAAGGGCCCTTCACCGGTTACGGCCCCTCTTCATCCCCGCTTTCAGGAACCCCCAGGCCTGCCACGCGCCGAGGGCCGTTCCGCCCACGATGGCCGCCGGTTGGGTCCACCCGGGGTAACCCCGCGAGATCAGGGTCCTTCCCCCGACCACGCCGAGGATTATGAAACCACAGAGGAGCAGCGCCGAGGAGAGCACCCTTGAGAAAGCCGCCAGGTCATCGGTGAGCCTCGCCATGGCCGCGTCCCCGGCTCTCACTTGCCGGGGAAGAGTATCTCCCCGCTCCGGTCTATCATTTCGAAGAGCCTGCGGGCCTCGTCCTCGTTCAACCCGCCGAGCATGACCCTCACGTTGTCCCCCCGGCCGCTCATCTTGATGTCGATGCCGTAACGTTCACAGACCCTCAGTACGGGTTCAGGGATGAGGACCGACTGGGATGACCTTGCCTTGCCGGCCTTTTTCTCCCCCGAGGGCTTGCGGACGGCCTCCTCGACCTCCCGGACCGACATGCCCCGGTCCACGCATTGCCTCGCCAAAAGGAGCTGTTCCAGGGGATCATCGAGGGAGAGCAGCGCCCTGGCATGCCCCTCGCTCAGATCCCCCCGATGGAGCATCTGCTGGAGTTCCTCGGGGAGGTTCAGGAGCCTGAGCTTGTTGGCCACGGCCGCCCTGCTCCACCCCAGCTTTCGGGCCGCCTGCTCCTGGGTGAGGGAGAACTTGTCCACCAGTTCGCTTATGCCCTTCGCGGCCTCCAAGGGGGAGAGGTCCTCCCTCTGAAGGTTCTCCACCAGGGATAGTTCGATGACCCTGTTCCCGTCCACATCGATGACCCGCACGGGCACCTCGTCGAGGCCGGCCATCCCGGCGGCCCGCCACCTTCTCTCGCCGGCCACGATCTCGTAACCGCCGTCCAGTTTCCGGACCACCACGGGTTGGACGATGCCATGTTCCTTGATGGAGTCGGCCAGGGCTTCCAGTCCCTGGGGGTCGAAATCCTTCCTGGGCTGGTTCGGCGACGGCCTTATATCCTCCAGGCGCAGGCGGAGGACCTCCACCGACGCCCCTTCCGCCGGGAGGGGCTCCGTCCCCGCCCCGGGGATGAGCGCTCCCAACCCCTTGCCTAGAGCCCTTGGACGAGCCATCTCTGCTGCACCTCCTCGGCGAGGTTTCTGAAGGCGGCCGCGCCGGCGCTCTCTGGATCGTAATAGCATATGGGTTTACCATGGCTGGGAGCCTCGGAGAGCCTCACATTCCTGGGGATGAGCGTATCGAAGACGGCCTCACGGAATTGGTTCCTGACCTCGTCGGCCACTTCCTTGGAGAGGTTGGTCCTGGCGTCGAACATGGTGAGGACGACGCCGTCCAGGTTGAGATTCTCGTTGAGGTACCGCTGGACCAGCGATACGGTCCGCATGAGCTGTCCCACTCCCTCGAGGGCGTAATATTCGCACTGAATCGGGACCAGGAGGCTGTCGGCGGCCACGAGGGCGTTGACGGTGAGGAGTCCCAGCGACGGAGGACAGTCGATGAAGCCGATGTCGAAGTCCTTCATGGCGTGCATGTGCCTCGCCAGCCTCGTCTCGCGGCTCATCACCCCGGCCAGTTCCACCTCGGAACCGGCCAGGTCGAGGGTGGCCGGAAGGACCCAGACCCCCTCCCAGGGCGACGGGATGATCGCGCTGGTGGGGGGCACCTCGTCGAGGATGACGTGGTACATGCTGTTATTGACGTGGTCGACATCCACGCCCAGGCCGCTGGTGCTGTTGCCCTGGGGATCGATGTCGAGCACGAGGACCTTCTTTCCCTGCCTGCCGAGCTCGGCTGCCAGGTTCACGCAGCAGGTGGTCTTGCCCACGCCCCCCTTCTGATTCGCGACGGCGACGGTCTTCAAAAACCTCACCTCCACCAGGAACTCTTGCTCGCCTTGCCGGGTCGCCTCGGGTACTTCGCCGGACACGGGGCGCTCTTCTCGAGCCCCACCAGGCAAAGGTTCTTCCCGTCCAGGTCGTAAGGGTAGATGACGGGGTCGTCAAAGCCGAGGGCCGCCCACTTGTCCCCCACATCGCGGAGTTCCTCGGCGACCCGGGGCCCCTTGAAAAAGTAGGCGAAGCCGCCCACTCCCAAAAGGGGAGAGGCGTATTCGGCGACGACGCCCAGGTGTCCCACGCCCCTTGAAAGGGCGATGCGGTAACTCTCCCGGCGCTCCAGGGAGAGAGCCTCCGATCTGGCGCAGGCCACTTCCACGTTCGAGAGGCGCAGCATCCGGGCCATCTCGTCGAGGATGTCGCACTTTTTCGCGACGCTCTCCAGCAGGGTTATCTTCAGGTTGGGCCTGCAGAGGGCCCAGAGGATCCCCGGAAGGCCTCCCCCGGTCCCGATATCCACGACGGCGCCGATGTCCGGTGCGAAGAAGAGGGAGACGGCGCAGTCCCTGATATGTTCCATAATTTCCGGGGGTTCCGTGGGGCCGGTCAACCTCGCCCTCTCGTTGAAGGAAGCCAGGAGAAAGGCGTAGTGCTCTATCCTTTCCCTGTTCCTTTCGAGTTCGGCGAGGGAATCTTCCGGCTGCAACCTGTATCCGGGAAAGGGTTCCGGCAAGTTTTCATCCATCCTTTCCGGGAGGTCGGCTGGTCCTGCGCCCATCTCCCGCCCTGCTATCTTACCCGAAAAAGCGGCGTCGTGGATAAGGGGCTTTTCGATGATAGACTTATATAGAAGGATTGAAGGATCATAATTTCGCGAGGGAGGGTAAATGTTGATAGTTGAACGAGACGAAAACCTGATCGCCCTGCGGTTGGACGACGGCGAGGATATCATCCCCGGGCTCTATGAAGCCCTTGGCGACACGACATCGGCGGTTTTGATCTCCGCCGTGGGTATGCTCCGCGACTTCGAGATAGGATGGCTGGGCCCCGATGGTTATGAGAAGAAGCGCTTCCACGAAGCCCGGGAGATCCTCTCCCTTTCGGGAACGGTGAACCGCCGTGACGACGGGAAGGCCTTCATCCACGCCCACGCCTCGCTGGCGGGACGGAATCACACCGTCATCGGCGGCCACCTCTTCGGCGGGACCGTCAACTTCACCTGCGAGTTGGTGTTCATGATGACCGAGGGCCTGGTCTTCGAGAGAAAGGCCGTCGTGGAAGGAGAGCCCTTGAAGTTCTTCCCCAAAAAGAAATGAAGCGCCTCGCGGCCCTGGGCGCCTGCCTGCTGATCCTCCTTTCGCCCCTCCGTGCCAGGCCCGGGGAGGCCCTTGGCGGGCAGGTGATAAGGATCGCCGATGGCGATACGGTGACCGTCGCCACCGACGACGGGAAGGTCGAGCAGGTGAGGTATATCGGCATCGACTGCCCCGAAACCCATCACCCGCGCAGGAGGGTGGAAGAACTGGGGCGGGAGGCGTCCCGGTACAACGAGTCGCTCGTGCTGGGAAAGAGGGTCCTGCTGGAGTTCGACCTGGAGAGGAGGGACCGTTACG
>Ga0255347_1007564_pt1 | contig 11272 bp, 10 predicted proteins | sample wastewater_treat_2_FD_192479 | JGI IMG/M metagenome (GOLD analysis project Ga0255347, IMG submission 192479) | Wastewater microbial communities from Lulu Island WWTP, Vancouver, Canada - plant24 | ecosystem: Engineered > WWTP > Wastewater > Unclassified | place: Canada: Vancouver, British...
CCTGTACGTCATGCTCGATATGTTGCACAGCCTGCGCCGCGTCCACCAAAACAACCGCGCCGGCGTCATGGGCCAATTGAATAATTTCTTTTACAGGATTAATGGTTCCCAGCGAGTTGGAAACATGGTTCACCGCTACCACACGTGTTTTTTCATTAAGCAGGCTTTTGTAAACCTCAAGGTCTAAATCGCCATTTTCATCGAAAGGAACGACCCTGAATGTTGCTTTTTTTCGTTCGCAAAGCAACTTCCAGGGCACATAGTTACTATGATGTTCCAGTTGCGTGACGATAATTTCATCACCTTCGCCCACAAAACGCTCGCCAAAACTGTATGCCACCAAATTGATTGATTCCGTCGTGCCACGCGTGAAGATAATCTCGTGTTTATGTTCAGCGTTGAGATAGCTCGCGACCTTCGCGCGTGCTTTTTCGTAAGCCTCGGTAGCTTCGTAGGCGATGGCGTAATTTCCACGGTGGATATTCGCATTGTAGCGCGTGTAATAATCGCGAAGTGTGTCAATCACCACCTGTGGTTTTTGGGTTGTCGCGGCATTATCGAGATAGACCAGTGGTCGATCGTTCACCTGTATATCAAGGATAGGAAAATCTTGCCGCGCAGATAGAATGTCTCTTGCCATATTCTTTCCTTTCAGTCATTCATTTTACCAAAAGAATACAGGCTTATTCCAGTTAGCGTAGAGTTAGAATTTGCGCTTGATAAGTGGGGCAAAAACATTCCAATTAAGCAGTTTGGCGATGTGAATAACGCTGACTCTGCGACTTTTTTGAACAAGCCGACGTTTAGCAATGACTTTTTTAAGCCTTTTGAGTGCATCCCATTTTGCTTTAGCCATGACTTTAGCTTTGCCGATGAATGGCGCCAAAAGCAGATAAGCAAGATTTACCAAAAAATGCGAAGGCAACAAAAGCCAAAACAACCAGCCAGGCATGTTTTTAATGAAGACCCAGGGCAAATTACGATGCCCATGATAAACCGCGAAATCACTGCGGGGCGCGGTACTGGCTGAACCCACATGCTTTACAACAGCATTTGGCAGGTATAAGCAAGGATAGCCCGCCAGCTGCAGCCGAAAATCAAGGTCAATGTCTTCCATGTAGGCGAAGAAATCTTCGTCAAACCCACCGACCGCGTCAAAGGCTTCGCGCGGGTAGACGCTCGCCGCGGCACAAGCGCCAAAAACCTCTTTGGGTTCATCACTCGCGTGGATTATTGCCTGGTTATGATTGTGCCGCCAGGCAAGTCCACTGGCATGGTAAACATGCCACTCACCGTCTAACTTATCAGGTTCCAAATACTTGATTAATCGCGATGCGAAGAAATGATTTGGATTTGCTTGCAAGGCTTCATTGATATTTGCCAGCCAGTCTGGATCTGGAAAAGCATCCGCATTAAGCAAAACCAAATACCTGCCTCTTACAAAACCAGCCAGGTAATTATTCCCCGCCGCGAAACCCAAGTTCTTTTCCGACCGCAAAACTTTAACAGACAAATCAGCAAAATCATCCGCGAAATCCGGCGCCAACGGAATCTCGTTGCCATTATCCAAAAGAAGTACTTCAAAATCCTTATACGTTTGGGCGTCCAAGGCCTCAAAGCAGGTCTGCAAATATTTTTCAGCCCGCCAATGCAGAATAAGCACGGAAACTTGTGGCAAATGATTAGCATGCATAGTTATTGTTTCATTTTATCAACAATCATGCTCTTATGGACAATATTGAATTAAGGGTTTCCTTCTACTCCAGGAGCGTTTGATTCAATGCCTGTCACTTGTATATTTGATGAGACTGTAGCTTCTTCATGACTCGGAAGGTCGCTGACTTTTGTCACTCCCAGGTTATCGATATCTTGCTTTGATTGAACTGAAAATTGCAAGGTTTGCTTTTGTAAAACGCCCAATAAACCATATAAAAGTTCAGCAACAGTAAACAGGATACGATTCATCGCACCATACACAGTAATGAGTTCTAAAGACGCAATCGCAGAAAAAACAAATGAGAGTGCCGCTTCTCGAATGCCTATCCCACCAGGGGCAATAACAAATAAATACCCGGCTGTCCAGCTCAACGCATAACCACCGATGAACACCGGAAGCAGTTGAATGCCAAAATCTGAAAACATTACAAAGAAACCACCACCGATAAAAATCCACACCAATATTCCTATGACCATCATGATCCAAGGGCTCTGGATACGTTCTTTTGTATATTTATTCAGAATGTGGTGGGCAAGGAGTAATCCTAAATACCACAGCAGGGTGTAGCCAATAACGAAAAGAATAGAAATCCAGGTTTGATTTTTGATTTTCAAAAATTGACTCACCAAGTCAAACCTGGAGAGTGTCAAGCCAGTAAGCCCCACATATGCAGCCGAAGAAATTAGCCACAAGTTTTCTAAAATGAGACTTCTGGTTGCGGATTTCACAGTCATCCCACTCATTTTGTAAGCACCAAAACGACCAACAAAATGCCAAATGCCACCAGGAATGTATTTTCCTAAGCCAGAAATGCCATACAAGCCCATTAGTTTTGTGTACTCAGGATGCCATCCTTCGGCATTTACCGAAAACTTCATGAATAAAACAATGAAAGCTTTTCCAATTATTATCAACAATAACGATAACAAGATCCGCCAGAGTTTAATCTGCGAAACCAGCAATGAAACACTATCCCAATTTTTATAGAAATAATAGCTCGCTCCAGCCAATACAAGTACAAGCCAAAGCCACTTGATAATTTCAATTATTTTGTTCTTCTTCAAAAGAAACGATCCTTTAAGTACTCAAATTGTCTGCCTGACGACTGTTTTACATCAGCAATATGCTCTGTTAATGTCTGGGCAATTAGCTTGTTGTTGGCTAAAAAACTCTGATAAACTTTCAAAATCTTTAACTCAGTACTTTTGTAATCAACTGCATAATCTTGCATCCTGAAATCTGTGAGTGTTTCCTGGTATTTATGCGACCATCCAATAACCATGGTGGGGACACACAAAGCCAAACCTGCAATCATGGCGTGAAAACGTGATGATACGCAAGCATCAGAAGCATGAATTAGCTTGCGTACACTACGTGTGTTTAAATCAAAATCGACCCAATCAATGCCATCAAAAACATCTTTTGGCAACTCTTCAGCAAAATAATCTCTGATGGCACGGATGGCAATAATATCATTATTCATGACCTTATCTGAACTGGCTCTGGTGCCATTAGGCAAAAACACATAATGCACATGATCATCAATCGTGCTTAAAACCATATTTAAAAGTTTTGCTGAATAGTTGATGCCAAGTTTTCTAGATTGTTTTAACACTAAGCTACTGGGTACAATAGCTACTACCTTAGATCCATCTCGCTGAACATTCATTAATTTTTCCTCAAGCAAAGAAACACGGTCTTCGTTTTCATCCGAAAGGGCATATTCCGGTTCATAGCGAAAAGCGATGTCTGCCGCGTCAATAACCTTTTCCTTAGGCAAGTGTAGCGTTTTCAAAAACTCCGATGAAATGTAGCCTCTTGAAAAGACCTTTTCGGATTTTGAGAAAAAAATGGTAGCCAGCTTTCGGTTCAAGGTTTTCTTGAATGGCCCTGTTGCTTGGGATAACTTGATAACCGGCACACCCATCAACATCGCTGGCCAAATGGTAAACACATTGAATAATAATTGTAGTGTGCGCCCATCAGAGAAAGTTATGCCACCAATATCCAAAAGCGCTTCCGAATCACGCATATGGGCCAAAGATTTTGGCAATGGGATCTTAATCTTGAATAAACGGAAAAATGCGGCTAAAAGCGCCCATGGGAAATGCCACAAAGCCATTTGAAGTGGTTTTCCGTTAAAGATTCGAACTTTTGCATCCTGTATCAACTGCACATCGTTTTCTGGATAGACTGAAAAAACATTGAATTCAAGCTCAGGGTCAATCTTTCGCAATTCACCTATACTCGTCACAAGCATGGCTTCAGCGCCTCTGTTTCCCCATATTGACCCACCCATAAAAGAGAACTGTTTTTGTTTCATTTACAACACCTGTAATAACTTGAGATAATACAACTTTAAGGTCACAAGTCGTTTGGGCATACGTTTTAATTTTTCTATCCCTTCCGGGGTTTGCGTCGCTAGGTAATTTTTTATTATCTCCCGTGCGATAAGATAGTCTACCCAACGCACTTTAGTATTTACATCATCATTTATATCGAGTCCAAGTTTTTTGCCAGCTTTCGATCTGGCGGAAACATTATAGTGAACTCGAAATGAACGCGACTGAGATTCTACAATCTCGCGGATATCCTGTGGTTCCAGTTGCAATGCGTGATCTTTTTCTGCTTGTTCGAGATATTTTATGGAGCGTTTGGATTTTGCTATTATTCCTGAATACTTTATCGGTAAATCTTTCATCCTTTGTAACCACACATCACCTACAGATAGATCACTGTAATAGCCAGCATGGTCGTGGCAATGCAAGCATTTTCTCTCACAAAAGTAGTAAAGATTTTGATATTTGCTGAAAAAAGAAAATTTCTTACTTACAATAAAATGGTCATCAAATTCGGCGGTGATTCTGCCACGCCAATGTCCTGACCGAAAACGAAAGTCGGTTAATTCTGCTTTTGGATTCGGTCTTAACCGGTCTACAACCATTTCTGTCAATTCTGGTTGTGAAGCATGTCCGCAAAACAGGGTAATTACCAAAGCTAGCTTTTTCTTTAATTCCGCGTCTTTTTCTGATAATAAAGCAAGTAGTTTTGCGTCACATGGCAAGCACACCACCGCAAGGCGGCCTTTAAAACCCTTAATCATCGGAATCGCTTCCCGACTAAAAGCGGTTGAAATATATTTGCTGCCTTGTGATTCGAGAAGTTCTTCAAGGCAAGTTGCGATTTTATACTGACCGCGTACTTTGCCTTCTTCTATTGTGGAAATACAAACTAATGCGCCGTCAATATCATTGTTCTTCAACATATCTGAAAGCAATCCAGTTACGACACCACCCGAAGCCGCGTTACTTCTGATCAGGTGGTCTTTGGCATATGCAAAATAAGCGGATTCATAGTGTCCAATATAATCTTGGATTTGCTCGTCAGTCCAATTTGTTCTTAACAACTTGTCTATGAGTGCATTTGCTGCCATATTCACCTACTCTTTGTCATAGCGTTGTTTTTTATCGTTATAGATTAATTGTTCTTGATTTAATCTCAGTCTTACAAACATGTCAGCCAATAATCCAATCAGCCACATGAGAATACCGAAGGAAAACAGATAAACAGCACCAAATGCAAGGAAAATATAAGGACTAAATGCGCCATGAATAAAGTAGTGTGTCAGCACGAATATTCCCATCAAAACCCCGATAATAACCAGTGGTAATCCTAACAGACCAAAGAATCGCATAGGACGATAATCACGGTAAGCCCTAATAATGATCTTTATGGTCTGGAACATATATTTCGAGATACTGCCCGCTACACGGGATTTTCTTTCCGGAAAATAGCGTACCTTTACCGGAACACTTTTCATCATCACACCTTTATTCGCCAAATCCAGAAAGGATTCTTGAGTGTAAGTGAATTTTCCTGTGAGATTGAGTTTTAGCATGGCTTCCTTTGAATAGGCTCTGAAACCACAGCTCACATCTGGGAAACGATGCCCTACAATAAATCCAATAAGGTCAGACATGCGTTTGTTGCCCCAGAACTTGATAGCAGACATATAGTCTGGTCGTTGTACTGAACCATCAGCAGTGGTAAAGCGATCCCCTGAAACAAAATCTGCTTTTTCATCCAAAATGGGCTGAAGAAGCAGAGGTATATCCTTCGAATCAAACTGTCCATCCGCATCGATATTAACCAAAACATCAGCGCCGGAGCTCAGGGCAGCTTGCAAGCCTGTATGGAAGGCTTTTCCAACACCCATATTCCGATGGTGCGAAATAACAGTCGCACCGGCGGCTTGGGCAAGTTTTGCGGTTTCATCTTTCGAACCATCATCCACAACAATAATCTCGATTTCATCTATATGCGGTAACGAATGGGGCATTGTACTGATGACACTGCTAATTTTTTCTGCTTCATTGAATGCTGGTATGAGGATGACTAGTTTCATTTTTCTCCAATTAAATCTTTAACCCATTATCAATTTCGACTTTTTTACTCACTTAGGAACAATACAATTCTAATAGATATCAATAAAAAAGCAACCAAAACGAATGGGAACGCTCCCAAAAAATGTTCTGGTGAATCTGCAGAAAGAAATTATGAAGCATTACATTGAAAAAGTTCTAAAAAATGAAAAGTAAAACAGATACGTACCGTGGATTACAAACGTAGATATATGTTACAGAAACCAAAACTTGAAGCAAACATTAATGCAAATACATGGCCTACAGTATATTAACAACTATGGTAAAATTTCCAACTGTGGACAAGCGAAATTTATTTGAGAATAATAAGCCCTTGTATGACTCTTCCAAAAGAATCTCACCAGCCATAGGGGAGCTGAAAGAGATAGGCCGGTATCGTCATTTGTTGGCACAACTCATAAGGCGCGATATTCTCACACGCTATAAACGTTCTTTTTTGGGTGTAGCGTGGACAATGCTCAATCCCTTAGGCACGATGCTTGTTATGACAATTGTCTTTGCAAAGCTTTTTAGAGCCGACATGGGGGAAATACCCTTTTCTGTTTATATTCTAAGCGGTCTCATTGTCTGGAACTTTTTCTCACAAGGAACCAATGCGGCTATGAGCGGATTAGTTTGGGGCGGAAATTTACTGCAAAGGATTTATGTGCCAAGAACAATATTTGCTTTATCCGCGATTGGCACGGCAACGGTCAACATCCTTTTGTCTATTATCCCTTTGTTTATTGTTATGTTGATAACACGGGCAAAGTTTTATCTTTCTTTGTTGTTTTTGCCAGTACCCATTTTTTTGCTTATCTGTTTTACCTTGGGGTTTGGTCTCGTCATTTCGTCTCTGGCGGTTTTTTTCCCTGATGTTTCTGAAATGTATCAAATTCTTTTGGTAGCCTGGATGTATCTCACGCCTATTATTTATCCGGAAACCATTATCAGTGAATCTATGATGGTTTTTTATAAACTAAACCCTATGTATTGGATGGTGAAAATATTCCGTATACCTATTCTCAACGGCGTTTTACCATCTTGGGCAGATATGGGAATATCTGCTGCTATTGCTTTTGGAACACTTATTATTGGATGGTTTTTCTTTACGTCCAAGTCGGATGAATATGCCTACCGTGTCTAAGATAGTTAACAATACCTTGAATGAAACCAATCGGGAGCCGATGATCCAACTGGACAGTATTTCTGTTCGTTATAATTTGCCAACCGAAAGGATCGGCAGCTTTAAAGAATACGCGATTCGTCTCATTCAGCGAAAGCTCAAATTTAAAAGTTTTTGGGCATTGAATGATATTAACCTGACGGTTTACAAAGGAGAAGTTTTTGGTATTATTGGCGCGAATGGCGCGGGAAAAAGCACCATGCTCAAGATTATTTCGAAAGTGATGCACCCGACAAAAGGACGGGTTAGAGTGTGGGGGCACATCGCACCATTGCTTGAGTTAGGTGCTGGTTTTCATCCGGAACTTACCGGGCGTGAGAATATATTCCTTAATGGCGCCTTGTTAGGTTATAGTCGTGAGCAAATGGAAGCAGTTTTTGATGACATTGTCAGCTTTTCCGAGTTGAACAATTTCATCGAAGCTCCAATAAGGACTTACTCATCGGGCATGTATGCCCGATTGGGTTTCGCGGTTGCTACTGCCCATCAACCTGAGATATTAATTGTGGATGAAATATTAAGTGTAGGAGACGAAGCGTTTCAAAAGAAATGTAATGATCGCATGACAGAATTTCGCGAAAATGGCGCAACTGTACTAATGGTTTCACATAGTATGGATGTTATTTTAAGTATGTGCAATCGTGTTGCCTGGCTCGACCGTGGAAAACTCATGGCAATAGGCCCAGCCGACCAGGTTGTAGCCCAGTATCGTGAAGGAAAGCCTTAAAATGGACTTTATCCCACTCGAAATTCCCGAAGTTGTCTTACTGGTACCCAAAGTTTTTGGTGACCATCGCGGTTTCTTTTTAGAAACCTTCCGCGACAATCAGTTTAGAGAGCACGTCGCTGATTTTGACTTTGTTCAAGATAACCACAGTGGCTCAAGCCAGGGCATTTTGCGCGGTCTGCATTATCAAATAAAACAAGCGCAAGGCAAACTGGTGCGTGCCGCGGTTGGCGAATTTTTTGACGTCGCGGTTGACCTTCGCCAGGGGTCCCCTACTTTTGGTAAATGGGTTGGCACAATTTTGAGTGCTGAAAACCGCCATCAGCTTTGGATTCCCCCCGGATTTGCGCATGGCTTGTATGTGCTAAGCGAATGGGCTGAAGTGCTTTATAAAGCCACTGATTATTACGCGCCAGAATGGGACCGCAGCCTGCGCTGGGATGACCCTTCCATCGGCATCAAATGGCCCTTAATAAACGGACATCCCCCAACATTATCCCAAAAAGATTCTGACGCACCCACACTAACAAACAATGCAGAAACATATCCGATCGGATGGTCGGCAAAACCACCTTGTGAGGAGATCAAATGAAAAAAGTCTTAGTCACTGGCGGAGCTGGATTTATCGGTTCCAACTTCGTTCATTACCTTTTAAAGAATCATGATGACGTTTTTATTGTCAACTTAGACGCTTTGACCTACGCGGGTAGTCTCGAAAACCTCAAGAATCTTCCCGCGCCTGAACGACACATTTTTGTTCAAGGCCAAATCACAGACCGCGAACTGATTGACAAGCTTTTTGCTGAACATAAAATCGATACGGTGATTCATTTCGCTGCGGAGTCGCATGTTGACCGCTCGATTCTCAACCCCGGCGTTTTTGTGGACACCAATGTTGTGGGCACATTTGTTTTGCTTGAAGCCGCCCGACGCGCCTGGCTGGTGGATAAAATCGTGCCCCTTGAGCAATGTCGCTTCCATCATGTAAGTACCGATGAAGTCTTTGGCACACTCGCGCCAGAAGACCCGCCCTTCCAGGAAGACACCCCCTATGCTCCACGTTCGCCCTATGCCGCTTCCAAAGCCGCCAGTGACCATTTCGTGCGCGCTTATGCTGAAACCTACGGTCTACCTATCAGCATCAGTAATTGCACCAACAACTACGGACCCCGTCAATTCCCTGAAAAACTCATTCCGCTGATGATTCTCAACGCGGTAAGTGGCAAGCCCTTGCCTATATATGGTGACGGCATGCAAATCCGTGACTGGCTCTATGTGGATGACCATTGCCAGGGCATTTGGATGGTCGCTACCCAGGGACGCCCCGGAGAAACCTATTGCATCGGCGGCAATAACCAACCCCCAAACATTGAAATCGTTAAAACGATTTGCAGCATTTTGGATCAGCTCCTGCCCGATTCAGAGTTTGTCCCGCACGAGCAGTTAATCACCTATGTCACCGACCGTCCCGGTCACGACCGACGTTACGATATCACCATTGATAAAATCAACAGTGAACTTGGTTGGGCACCCACCCACAACTTACAACAAGGCCTGGTGGATACCATCAAATGGTATCTTGATAACCCGGAGTGGATATCTGCAATTGTGAAACATTCAGACTATGATACCTGGCTCAACAAAAACTACGGAGAAAGAAAGGCATAAACATGAAAGGCATCATTCTCGCCGGCGGAAAAGGCACTCGACTATATCCATTAACCATCCCGGTAAGCAAGCAGCTACTGCCTGTTTACGATAAACCGATGATCTATTACCCGCTTTCCATGCTGATGTTGGCGGGTATTCGCGAAATATTAATCATCACCACCCCCGAAGAGCAATTCCTTTTCAAGCGACTGCTTAAGGACGGCTCGCAATGGGGCTTGAGTTTTGAATATGCCATTCAAACCGAACCGCGTGGTTTGGCAGATGCTTTCATCGTCGGCGAAGCGTTCCTTGATGGCGATCAGGCCTGTTTGATTTTGGGTGATAACATCTTCTTCGGTCATGGCATGCCCGACATTTTACGCAGTGCCGCCGCCATTGAAGAAGGCGCTGTCGTTTTCGCTTACCCTGTACGCGACCCAGAACGCTATGGCGTGGTGGAGTTTGACGAAAACTTCAAAGCTATCAGCCTTGAAGAAAAGCCAGCTAAACCCCGTTCAAATTATGCTGTGCCAGGTATCTATTTTTACGATAAAAATGTGGTTCAGTACGCGAAAGAACTTGAGCCATCCCCCCGTGGCGAAATTGAAATCACTGACATCAACAAACGCTATCTGAGCGAAGGCACCTTGCAGGTCAAGGTGCTTGGGCGAGGCATTGCCTGGCTGGATGCTGGCACCCACCAAAGCCTGCTCCAGGCAAGCAACTACGTGCAAGCCGTTGAAGACCGCCAGGGTATGATGATTTCCTGTGTTGAAGAAATTGCCTACCGCATGGGCTTTATTGATAAAGAAGGACTCATCGCCTGCGCGCAAGAAACCATCAGCAACGATTACGGACAATACCTGATGCGCCTGGCAAATGGAGAAATTTCATAGCATGAAACGCATTTTGCTTTTTGCCAAAAACGGGCAGTTGGGCTGGGAACTCCAACAGACGCTATCATCTTTAGGTCAGGTCATCCCGCTGGACTATCCAGAAGTTGACTTTGCCAAGCCACTCAGCTTGCGCGACCTTGTTCGCGAACACAAGCCGGACGTCATCGTCAACCCCGCAGCTTACACCGCGGTCGATAAAGCCGAAAGCGAAGTTGACCTGGCGATGGCAATCAACCGCGACGCGCCACTAGTCCTTGCGGAAGAAGCCGAACGTCTGCAAATCCCCTACCTGTATTATTCCACCGACTATGTTTTTGGCAGCAGCGATGGCAAGCCTTACGTCGAAACCGACACCCCAAATCCGCTCAATGTGTATGGACAGAGCAAACTGGAGGGTGACTTAGCAGTCATGTCCACCAACGCGCCAGTTATCATTCAACGTGTGGCGTGGGTCTACTCCATGCGCCAGGGCGGTTTTGTGACAAAAGTGCTGCAATGGGCACGCCAGCAGGAAGTGTTGCGCGTGGTGGATGACCAAATCAGCAACCCCACCAGTTCACGCACTTTGGCTGAAGTCAGCTCACAGATACTGGCAAAGATATTCGAACACCCTATCGAGTGGTTACAGGAACGTCGTGGCGTTTATCACAGTGTTGGCAGTGGCTCATGCAGCCG